>MDTE01063282.1_pt1 | contig 16339 bp, 13 predicted proteins | sample 811231 | NCBI WGS metagenome assembly MDTE01 (sample SAMN05326651, study PRJNA326480) | marine metagenome | isolation source: seawater | place: Indian Ocean: Red Sea | collected 2010
CCACCTGATACGGTAGATTGCTCACCATCTTGTCAAAGCGCGGCAACCCTACCTCCAGCGCATCCCCCCACATGATCTCCAAACCCCGGTACCGCTGCTGCAAATCCCCCAGACACTTCGCGAACTGACGATCTCGCTCCACCGCTACCACTCTACCCGCCCGCTGCAATAAGTGCTCGGTCAAATTGCCGATACCTGCCCCGATTTCCAGTACTGTATCCTCCGCAGCTATATCGGCATATGCCACCTCCCGCCGCAACACTCCACTATCGAGCAAAAAATGCTGGCCCAGTTTCTTCGCGGGACGAATCCCGTATTGATCCAGTCTCTTCTTCATACCCAAAATATAAAGAGCCGGCCCGGTTTATCGAGCCAGCTCAAATCCGCCTCCCCACTACGACCCCCTGCCAACACTTAGTGCGCCAAAAACCTTTCGGCTTCGATCGCCGCCATACACCCCGTCCCCGCTGCCGTCACCGCTTGTCTATACACCGTATCCTGCACATCGCCACAGGCGAAAACTCCCTCAATGCTAGTCTCGGTCGAGTCCGGCTTGGTCAGTATATACCCCTGGTCATCCATTTCCAGCAGCTCGTTGAAAATCTGCGAATTGGGCACATGACCGATCGCCATAAAAACTCCATCGCAACCAAACTCCCGCGTCTCGCCCGTCAGCACATCTTGCAAAAGCACTCCGCGCACCGCCAATTCGCCGTCTGTCTGCAGAATCTCCTCGACCGTGGCGTTGAGGACGAAATCGACTTTCTCGTTCTCCTCGGCGCGCTTGAGCATAATCTTCGAGGCGCGAAATTCCTCGCGGCGATGAACAATAGTGACCTTGGAGGCAAACTTCGTCAGATAGGTCCCCTCCTCCATCGCCGAATCACCACCACCGACGACCACCAACTCTTTGTCGCGGAAGAAGAACCCATCGCAGGTCGCGCAGGCCGAAACTCCGTGCCCCATCAACAAACTCTCGGACTCGAGGCCCAGGAGTCTGGCCGATGCTCCGGTGGCGATGATCAGTGCATCGGCGGTGTACTCGAGTGCGGCAGTTTTGACTCTAAAGGGGCGAGCCGAAAGATCGACCCCCGTCGCAATCTTGAACTGACACTCGGCCCCGAAACGCTTTGCCTGCTCGCGCATCAGATCCATTAATTCCGGCCCCATAATCCCTTCTGGAAAACCGGGGTAGTTTTCTACATCGGTGGTGATGGTCAGCTGGCCACCCGGCTGCAGGCCCTCGAGGACCAGCGGCGCCAGATCGGCACGAGCAGCATAGAGCGCCGCGGTAAGCCCGGCCGGTCCCGAGCCGACAACAATGATTTTGTAGTGCGTAGTTTCGCTCATCGTTCCCCTTCGGTTATACAGGTCCAAACTGCGAATACAGGATGAATCGAGCGCGCTTCAAACGATGCGGCTCGGCAATTCTTTACCCTTCAACCCCGCCAGCAAATTGCCCACCGAACGCTCGGCCATCGCCTGACGCGTCTGCTCGGTTGCGGTGCCGAGGTGAGGCATGATAATGACATTGTCGAGCGCGAGGAGCGGGTGGTCTCTGGGCAGCGGCTCCGGCTCGGTCACATCGAGCGCCGCCGCGTGCAGTTTGCCGGCCCGGAGCGTCTCGAGCAGGGCTTGATGGTCGATAACGCCGCCGCGCGCGGCATTGACCAGCACCGCCGATTCTTTCATCAACGCCAACTCGCGCCGACCGATCATCTCCCGTGTTTCGTCGGTCAGCGGCATATTCAAAGCCACGAAATCCGCTTGTTGGAGCAACTCGTCCAGCGCAACATAGCGGGCTCCGAGGTCTGCCTCGGCCGCTGGGTTGCGGTTGCGATTGTGATAGAGCACCGTCATATCGAAGCCCAGTGCCCGCCGGGCTACCTGATAGCCGATATTGCCCAGTCCGATGATCCCCAGAACCTGGTGGTGCACCTCCTGTCCCAGCATGAAGCTCGGATCGTAGGCGATAAAATCGGGACTGCGGGCAAAACGATCGCCGCTGACCAGGTTGCGGGCCCCGGCCAAAAGCAGCGCAAAGGTCATATCGGCAGTAGCCCCATCCAAAACATTTGGCGTGTTGCCCACGGGAATCCCGCGCTCTTTGGCCCCCTGCAAATCGATATGATCGACGCCGACGCCGAAGTTGCTGATCACCCGCAAAGCGGGCATCTGGTCCATATACTCAGTAGTAAATGAATAATGACCGTAGTTATACACGCCTTCAATCGAATTCAAAATCTCATCCGCTGGCTTCGGATCCAGCGGGTTCCAGCGATGGATCTGACAGTGCTCCTCAAGCATCGGGATAATCGTGCGATACGGTTCGATCTCCGAACGAATCAAAACTTTGTAGGCCATATTTTTTTCCAGGATACCAGTAGAATGAATCGGAGCAGGGAATATAAATAAGGGCTAAGCTCGGGCAAGGGCGGAAAAATCCAAAGGCTCGTGACAGTGCCGCAAATAATGCCTGAAAAGGTCGGAGTTCATAAAAAACCAAAGACCCCCGATCCTGATAATAGCATCCGTTTTTTCAACGCTTCCTATCGGCTCAGACATCACTAATATAGGATCATCTCTTGACGCAGAGGGTTTTGCAACCGAGACTAGCTATGGACTGCGCGTACCGCAAGCCACCAGGTGAGACCACGTTGCCCAGATCTTTCCAAACCGATTCAAACGAGGTACCATGCTCATCGCACAACCCAAGGGACACTACCATTTCCTCCAGGGCATCGATCCCTATTCCTGTGGCGTCATTGCCGACCCGGGCTACGAAATCGTCCACGTCACGCTCGCCGAGCCGTTGCCCTGGCGAGCGGGCTTCGACCGCATCGACGACCACCTGGCCTCAATCGGCTGCGACCGTCAAGCCCTCTGCGCTATAGAATTGCGCTCGCCCGCCCCTTTCGATATGCAGGGTTTTATCGACTTCAACCAGCAATATTGTGCCGTCCTCCGGGAATGGGATCTCTACCTAGGCGACCTCAACCCCCTGGCCCGTACCAATGTAGCCCCGTTCCACGACCCGCCATCAACACCCTCGCTGCACGCCTTTTCCCACATAATCCCCAACGACCAGATCGACCGCAAAACGCTGATCGTAGCTGGAGCGGGTGAATTGCGCGAGGGGATTCTCGTCGAGGAAGGGATTCTGCACCCTGGAGATACTTCGCCCACAGCCATACGCGAGAAGGCGTCCTACGTCATACAGGTCATGGAACAACGACTCGCCGGCCTGGGCGGCAGTTGGGATTTGATCAACGCTACAGATGTCTACACCATCTATCCCCTCGACGGAATCCTCGAAGAAATTCTCCTCCCTCCCCTCGGGCCGGCCCGGCGCCACGGCATCCGCTGGCACTATACCCGACCACCAGTTGTCGACATCGATTTCGAAATGGATCTCCACGGCGTGGTATCAGAGCAGATACTCTAGCACTCCCAGTTAAAACAACTGAATCGCCAATCGCCCTCCGCGCAGAGGGCGGCAACATATCCTGGCGCCGGCTCCAGCGCCACCAGTTTCCACCGCTCGATCTCCGTCCGCCCCTGGTCTGAATTCAAGAGGGCGGCCTCCCCACCTAGCGATACCGAAAAGGTATCCAACCCCGCAGCAATACCGTCACCACGAGCTTTAACATAGGCTTCCTTGCGCGTCCAGATATTGTAGAAAGCCGCCCGATGTTGCGCCGCAGGCAGTCCCGCAAGCGCCTCCTGCTCCTCCAGCGAGAAGAAACGCGCTGCAATTTCCTCGTGCGCTACCTTGGCCCGCGGCCACTCTATATCGATGCCGACCTCGCGCTCAAGCGTCACTGCATAAAGGGCCAGATTGTGCGAATGAGACATATTGAAGTGCAGCGAGCCGTCTCTCAGAAAAGGCTTGCCGTGCTGACCGTAGCCAAAGACCAACGCGCCGGGATCGACGTGCAGATAACGCCCCAGCAAACGGCGTAACACGCCCCGGGCAATCGCAAAACGATCCCGGTGCTCGGCATGGGCGAGGCGGTCCGCCCGCTCGCGCTCATCGGCGTTGAGAACAACCCTGCATGCCTCGAGTTCTGCAGCACTTCCACCCAGTTCTGCGTACCAGACATGAACTTCGTCGTCGCACAGTGTGTAGACCTGCGAGTTTTCCCTGCGAGTAGCCATACCGCAAGGGTACGCCGCGCCAGTCCAGCCCGTCAACCTAGGCCTCTCCCTCGGGTATCGGATACAACGAGCACACCGATACTAAAAAAGTATGGAGTAGCGATCTGTATCCCAACAATACTGGCGACTGAATCGGCAAAACACCCTACTCCAATCTGCCAATAATTACAAGTATTTAACAAAATAAATGACCCAGGTCGATACCCGTGATCTCCCCGACCTGAACTCCAGCGATATTTCTATCCCGGATCCACTTGACGCCACGTCTCCGCGTGTTGACATTAACTAAAGTTTCGGATATAGACACCTATCCAAGGAGCTTCGATCCCATGGCTGCCTTTACCAGCAAAGACTACCCCGAATACACATCCGATGGCAAATATCAAGTCATCGGCACCCGTCCGGTCCGCCATGACGGCGTCGACAAAGTTACCGGTGCCGCAATCTACGGAGCCGACGTACGCTTGCCCGGCCTGCTCTACGGCAAGATCCTGCGCAGCCCGTACCCGCACGCTAAAATACTTTCCATCGACACCTCCAAAGCCCTCGAGCTCGATGGAGTGCGCGCCGTAGCCACTGCCGACGATCTGGTCGATACCGTCGACAAGCTCTCCAACCTCGGCGAGACCACTGTCAACGTCCGCGAAATCGCCAAAAACTCACTGGCCTCCGACAAAGTCCTCTATACCGGCCACGCAGTCGCCGCCGTCTGCGCTACCAGCCCGCATATCGCCGAGGAGGCCCTGGACCTGATCGAGGTCGAATACGAAGTCCTCCAGCCCGTCGTCGACATTCGCGAGGCCATGCGGGACGACGCCCCGCTTCTCGACGAAGAGCGCACCACCCGTGCACTGGGCGAAGACTCCGGCAAAAAAAGCAATATCGCCACGCATAATCAGCACGCGATGGGCGACCTCGATCAGGGCTTTGCCGAAGCCGATATCGTCGTCGAACGCGAATTCCACACCGCCACCGTCCACCAGGGCTATATAGAGCCGCATAATACCACGGTCTGGTGGAAAAAAGATGGTTCGGTCACCGTCTGGGTCAGTACCCAGGGACCTTTCGAGATCCGTTCACAGGTTTCGGAAGTCCTCAACATTCCCGTGTCCAATGTAAAAGTCATGCCCTGCGAGATCGGCGGTGGCTTCGGCGGCAAATTTCCCACCTACATGGAACCTGCCGCCGCCATCATGTCGCACAAGACCGGCCAACCGGTCAAAATGCTGATGAGCCGCACCGAAGTGTTCCAGGCCACTGGTCCAGCCCCCGGATCCTATATGAAAATCAAAATGGGGGCCAAGAACGACGGCACCATCACCGCCGCCCATGCCTATATGGCCTACGAGGCTGGAGCCTTCCCCGGTTCGGCCGTCGGCGCTGGCGCTTCTTGTATCCTGGCACCCTACAATATCGCCAACGTCACCATCGACGCCTACGACGTCGTGGTCAACAAACCCAAGTCCTCGGCCTATCGCGCCCCTGGCGCCCCCAATGCCGCCTTCGCTTCGGAAAGCGTCATCGACGAACTCGCCGAAAAGATCGGCATCGATCCGCTAGAGATGCGGCTCAAAAACGCCTCCAAAGAGGGGACTCGCCGCGCCGATGGCACCGTCTATGGCCAGATAGGCTGCGAACAAACCGTCCAGGCCGCCATCGAGAGTGAACACTACCAGAGTCAACTCGAAGGGCCCTATCGCGGACGCGGCGTAGCCGGCGGCTTTTGGTTCAACGGCGGCGGCATGTCTTCCGCCGCCATCTCGGTCAACGACAACGGTACCATCAATCTCAACGAGGGCTCGGTCGATATCGGCGGCAGCCGCACCTCAATGGCGATGATCGTAGCCGAAACGCTCGGGCTCGAAGCTTCCGATATCAACCCATCGATTCCCGACACCAGTTCGATCGGTTTCACCGGCGGCACCGGTGGTAGCCGGGTAACCTACGCAACCGGCCATGCTTGCTACAACGCGGCCGAAGACGTCAAAGCCGAAATGTGCAAACGCGCCGCCCGACAGCTCGAGGTCGACGAAGGAGACATCGAGTACCAAAACGGCTCCTTCGTCTGCACCTCGGATTCGTCACAAAAGCTAAGTTTCAAAGAGGTCGCCGCCAGCCAGGGCAGCACCGGCGGCCCAATCACCGGCAAGGGCTCGGTCAACGCCGGCGGCGCCGGTAACGCTTTCGCCGTCCATATCGCCGATGTCGAAGTCGATCCCGAAACCGGTAAGGTCAAGATTCTCCGTTTCACCGCCATCCAGGACGTAGGCAAAGCGATACACCCATCTTATGTCGAGGGGCAGATACAGGGCGGTGCCGTGCAGGGAATCGGCTGGGCGCTTTCAGAAGGCTATTTCTACAACGCCGACGGCAATATGGCCAACCCGACATTCCTCGACTATCGGATGCCGACCAGTTTCGATACGCCGCTAATCGAAACGATTCTGGTCGAAGTACCCAACCCAGCCAGCCCGCATGGTATCCGCGGTGTCGGCGAGGTCCCGCTGGTGCCGCCGATGGCGGCCATTGCCAACGCGATTTACAACGCCACCAGTTGCCGCCTCGGCGAGCTACCGATGAGCCCGGACAAGGTCATCGCCGCCCTGCAAGACGCACAGCTAGCAGAGGCAGCGGGCTAAAACCAAATACCTGCTAATCGGAGTGCCCGGCTTCCCACGAGGAGCCGGGCGCTTTTATGCTGAATGACTATGGCCAACCGCATCGACCCCCGCGAATTCATAGACGTGCTGCTCCCCGTCATAGACCAGTGCGCCCGCACCTCGCTGATCTTTTTCGGCCAGGTCACCGACATCGGCAAGGCAGCCGATAAAAGCCTGGTCAGCGACCATGCCCAGCACGCTTCCACCGCCTTCACCGTCCTCGACGGAGCTGTGCAGGATATCCTCCTCGCCACCGTCCTGCAGCACTTTCCCACCGCGCGCTGTATCGCCGAAGAACGCACACCGCTCAAAAGGCGATTCGCCGGCAATCGTTCGCCCTATGCGATCATTCTGGATCCGATAGACGGAACACTGCACTTCAAACAGGGCGATGCCCCCTATCATATCACTATCGGTCTGGCCCACGAGGGCGAGATGCTTGCCGCGATCGTCGCCCGACCTACAGAGAACAAGGTATTTACCGCGATTAAAGGCCAAGGTGCCTACCTGCAAACCGGCAAAGGCCGTCCACGGCGCCTGCGCCTGCCGCAAAAACCGCGCACCAACCAAGCCTTCATCTCCTCCAAAGCCCGCCCCTATCAGATTCTGGCACGACCTGCGCTCGATCCCCGCGAAAGCCCAATCGGTGCCGCCTTGGTCCTCACCCAGATCGCCGAAGGCGAACTCTGCGCCTACCTGACCCGACAGGTCGAGATCTACGACGTGGGTCCCCCCTCGCTGATCGCCGAGGAAGCCGGAGCACGCTGCTATATCGGGATAGACCAACGCCCTAGCTATACTCAACGACGCAAATTCGGATACTACCTAGCTGCCGCCAACGACGAAATCGCCACCCAGCTCTTCAACCTCATCCGCCAAGCCAGACGGAACCCAAAACCATGAGCCACGAAATCAAAGATGTCCTGCCCGTCGTTCACATGCCCTACACCGACGACCAGCAAATCGATTATGCTACCTTGGAAAGAGAAATCGATTACCTCTTCGAGATGGGCTCGCACGGTTTTTGCCTGGCCCTGGTCTCCGACCTGTTACGCCTGACCGCTGAGGAGAGACTGACACTCCCCACCGACCTGGTCAAATTCGCCCGCGACCGCGGCCCCCTCATCGTCGGAGTCGGCGCCGAGAGCACCGCGCAGGCCCAGTTATATGCCCGCGCGGCCGAAGACGGGGGCGCTGCTGCCGTCATGGCCATCCCACCGATTTCCCGTTCTCTGGGAGAGGATGAACTACGCGCCTACTTCGAAGCCCTGCTCGGCGAAGTCGATATACCCGTCATCATTCAGGATGCCAGTTCCTATGTCGGCAACCCCATGAGCATCGAGTTTCAGGCCTCGCTCTTCCAGCAATACGGCGACCGCATCCTCTTCAAACCCGAAGCCACACCTTTGGGGCCCTGTATCTCGGCCCTGCGCGACCGCACTGGGGGCAATGCCGCCATCTTCGAAGGCAGCGGCGGCGTTCTCTTGGTCGACTCCTACCGCCGAGGCATCAAGGGCACGATCCCCGGAGTTGAACTCCTCGACGGTACTACGGCCCTGTGGCAGGCACTGAACGCCGGAGACGAAGAGCGCGCCTATAGAATCTACCTCCCGATCTGTGCGCTCTGCACCCTACAACTCCAGGGAGGCCTGGACGGATTTATCGTCGTCGAACGCTACCTGATGCACAAGCGAAAACTTTTCCCCAATCAGGTTCACCGCGGTCCACTGAGCTACTTTCTGGATTCGGAAACCTGCGCCGAGATCGATCGCCTCTTTGCACTCTTACAAGATGCGTTGCAAGAATAGTTTACCCGCGGGAAAAACGATCTTTAGAATCCCGTTGCTTTCGGCAATCTCAGCTTGCAATTCCCCGCCTAAATTCCGACCTTAAAATCATGATCGACTCAAAACGCATGCGAGCGGTACAAAGCCCGGTGATCCCGCATGTCGCGGCCCTGATCCGCGAAAACCCCGGCACGATTTCGCTGGGCCAGGGCGTCGTCCACTACCCACCTCCTCCCCAGGCCATGCAGGCAGCGACCAACTTCGGTCACGCGATTGCCGAGCACCATTACCAGGCAGCCCGTGGGTTACCCGAGCTATGCGAAGGTCTACACCAGAAACTCAAGTGCGAAAACCAGATCCAGATGAGCGACGACCAGATTATGATGGTCACCGCCGGCTCCAATATGGGCTTCTACCACGCTCTCTTAGCCATCGCCGATCCCGGCGACGAAATCATCATCATGTCGCCCTTTTATTTCAACCACGAAATGGCGATAGGCATGGCCAATTGTCGGGCGGTTCTGATCAAAACCGATGCACAGTACCAGCTCGATCTGAATGCCATCAGCGCAGCCATCACCGAACGCACCCGCGCTATTGTCACGATCTCCCCCAACAACCCCTCGGGCGCCGTCTACCGACCCGAAGATCTCACAGCGATCAACCAGCTCTGTTTAGAACGTGGCCTCTACCACTTCTCCGATGAAGCCTACGAGTACTTCACCTACGGTGCAGCGCAACACTTCTCGCCTGGATCTCTCCCACAGAGCAATGGGCATACCATCTCGCTTTTTTCTTTTTCGAAGGCCTATAATCTCGCCAGCTGGCGAATCGGCTACCTCGTCGCGCCGCGGCACTTACTCTCTGCACTGGAGAAAGTCCAGGATACGGTACTGATCTGCCCGCCGGTCATCTCGCAACGAGCCGCGCTCGGTGCGCTTTCGGCCGGGCCGTCCTACTGCGCGAACCATCTCGCGGATATCGACGCCGTTCGCCAACTCTGCCTCGAGCGGCTCGGCGAACTTGGAGATCGGATCCAGGTGCCAGCCGCTGAAGGAGCTTTTTACCTTTTGGTGCGTCTAGAAATAGACCTTGACGCCATGGAGGTCGTCGCTAATTTGGTACAGCAGCACAAAGTAGCCGTCATTCCCGGCAACGCCTTTGGCCTCAGTGACTTCTGCTACCTGCGCATCGCCTACGGCGCCCTGCGCCAGAAAGACGTCGCCGAAGGTATGGACCGGCTCGTCGGCGGACTCACCCAAGTCTTTGCGGCTTGACATCGCGTGCTCTTTTAGTATGTTTGCAGACACAAAGAGTGACCTGAATTCGCAAAAGAATACCCAAGAGGAAGTTTTCCACTCCCTTATGATGTGGAACTTCGACAAACATTGTATCCGGTATTCTGGCGGGTTGGTCGCTCTTCTTTTTATATCTAACCCCTAATGTTGCGCTACCTTCCCGTTCTACTGCTTCCCGCCGCCCTGCAGGCCCAGCCTCTGGATCTAGAACCGAAAGCACTCGATTTTGGTATAGTTAATACAGATACCGAAACACATAACGAAATCCACCTCGAGAACCGAGAAGACGGCGAACTCGAAATTGTCGTCGATTGTCGCGGAGTCGGCTTCATGGCTTTACCCGACACGCTTCGCCTATCGGGCAAAGCCACCGGCACCATTGTGGTGCGTTTCGCCGCCACAGAAGAAGGGAATTATACCGGCGAATTGGCACTCCGAGTCAATTCGTTTTTCCAGGACCAGCATTTCACCGTGCCACTCCAAGCGCAAGTCGCCCATCCGATCTTGACGCTTCTACCTATCGCAGGACTGGACTTCGGCGAGGTAGAGATCGGAGAGCCCACCACCAATAGCGCAACCCTCAAGAACACGGGCTCCATATCTGCTGTGCTCAACCAGGTTGCCATCACCGATCCACAAGCGCCCTTTGCAATCGATGTGGCCCAAAACACGCTCGAACCCGGCCGCGAAATGCAGATCCATATCACTTTCACCCCCGAGCACGGCGACTCTTTCGCAACAGATCTCATTGTCTCCTCGCCCAATCTCGGAAACTTATCTATCCCCCTCATGGGAAAAAGCATCGCTCCCGATGCCGCCTTCTCTCCCCTGCCCGAGGTAGGTATCGACTTCGAAACGGTAGAGCTGGGCCAGCAGCTCAAACGCCGCGTCGTGGTACTCAACCAGGGACAAGCCGACCTGCGCATCGAAAAGGCAACTATTCCCGATGTGGCCTTCACCCTCTCGAAGACGCTCTTTCCGGCCACTGTAGCCCCCGGAGACCGACTCGACCTAAGCGTGTCTTTTGGGCCGCAAAACGAAGGAGCCAAAAGCAGCGCTCTGCACTTACAGACCAACGACCCCAACGCCCTCAACGTCGAGATTCCCCTCCGCGGTCGCGGCCAACTCAGCCCACCGCAAATCGAGATACTCAACGGCACCAACATCGATTTCGGCAGTTTGCCCATCGGCAAAACCGCCCGCGACCACCTCTTGCTGTGGAACAGGGGGGGCAGTCCCTACACCGTGAACATAGGCCTTGCTACCGACGAAGGCAGCGAATTTGACCTCGAAGAAAGTTCGGTCCTGCTCCAGCCCGGAACCAGCGCCAAAATCACACTCAGCTTTTCTCCCAAGGAAATCGGCGCACGTCGAGCAACCCTCGGCGTCGAAACCACCACAGGGATAGAGACCCTAAACCTCCAGGGCGTAGGGCAATTCCTCAAACTCAGCCCTTCTACCATCGACTTCGGCCGGGTCGCGGTCGGGGAAAACAGCAGCCAGGTCATCGAAATCGCCAATACCGGAAATGCCGATCTCAACATCCACGGAATCCGTTCGACCAGCGATAGCTTCACCCTTTATACCCAGATCGACGCCAATAACAAATTCCTCCTACCAGCCAACAGTCTGCGCACCCTGCCACTGAATATCGCCTTCACCCCGATGGAACGCGGAACCATCTCTGGCACCTTGCGCCTCGACGGCTTCTGGGAACAAGGAATGGAAACGCTCGATATCCTGCTCAACGGCAATGGCGTAGCCGCCGAAATCGAAGTGCATCCCTCGGGCATTGTCGACTTCGGCCATGTCGTCCTCGGTGAGCGCACCGAGAAAACCCTCGTCGCCACCAACGCCGGCGATACCGTGCTGCAGGTTGAATCGCATCCCCAGAGCCCGGAAGTCTATATCGAACCCGCTCAATTCGCGCTTGCACCAGGCGAGTCAACCCGTATCAAGGTCTTGTTCGAGCCCAAAACTCTCGGTGAACACCTCGGCCGCGTGCTACTGATCAGCAACGATGTCAAAGACCGTGCCCGTCCACTCCAATACAAAGGCCACGGCGCACTGGAAAACATCGATCTGGCACGCATTACCCAAATCCAGGTCTCGAGCGGCGAAATGTCGTCAAACCTGAACGTCGGCTGGGACAACGTACCGATCGTGCAGAAAGACGGCACCAAGATCGACGTCATCTTCCATATCCCCGACTCGCTGCGCCAGGCGTTAGTCGGCCGGGAAATCAGTGTCGCATGGACAAAACTCGACGAAAACTACGATACCAGCGGCGGAACTCAGGAGAAGAAAGTCAAAATCTACGAATCGAGCGGAGAGCGCGTACTGGCCGAGGACTTGAACTTGCGACTCCTCGAAAAAGAAAATCGCCGGGTACGACTCAAAATTACCACCCGTGGCTATCCCGGTGCCCCGGAGCAAAGTATTTCGCAAATCCTGGAAGCCGGTGGCTGGAAGTGGGAGTTTGAGGCCAAACCCCTGCTCTCCTTCCTCACCATCCGCCCGGGCCGCGACTATGTGGACAAAGACGGCAGCAAGATCAAAGGCCGGACCGAGCGCCTGATCGGCTTACCCGGCCTGGCCTTCGCCGGTTGGCACAACGTCGACAGCCCTTCGATCTCCGGCATACACTTCACCGCTATCGGCAATGTACTGGAGGCCCTCTCAACCGAGAACTCGCTCGCCATCTCCATGGGCCTGGCCATCTCGTTCTACAAGGACCAGTTCCTCTTTGGCTTTGGCTGGGATATTTACGACAACCGTTCACCAGCCAAGCGCAAAGGTTCGCAGGACTACATCATGACCTTCAAATATTCGGGCTTGTTCAAGTAGCGAGGCGTTCATAGATCATCGCCGCCGCACATAAATCCTGCGCCCCCATACCGGTCAGATAAACCACACTCGGCGTTTGCCCGCTCAACCGCCCACAGGCCGCATCGCCCATATCGACTACCGCACTATTTTCTTTGCGCGCCAGGCAAATACTATCAACCACGCCCATCTCTTCCGCGAAGCGAAATTCTCCCGAGTTCTGTGCCTGAGCTAAGACGTCCACCACCACACTGCGCTCGACAAGAACCTCGGGTGCAACCTGACGAGTACGGCTGTCTCCGGCTATAACCGCCAGGTATCCAACTCCCGCTAACGCTTCCTGGCTAAGAATCGGCTCAGGTGTTGGCACGGCCGTCAATACCGCCTCGACTCCATCGATACAGGCCGCGATCGATCCTTCCATCCTCAACCCCGCTTTCAGCGCAGGACCCACCTCCGCAGCAAACGCCTCCCGATTCTCCGGCTTGCGACTCGTACAACGGATCTCTTCCAACCCGAAAAGACCATCACAGGCCAGTGCCAGATTCCGTGCAATTCGCCCAGTCCCCAGAACCGCCACCCGCCTTATCTCCGCTCCTGCTATATATTTTATACCCAATGCCCCGGCAGCCCCGGTGCGCATATCGGTGATATAACCCGCATCGAGCCGCACCTCTTTCCCCTGCTGTACATCTTCCAATGCAATATAGGCTTCCCGTTTAGCCAACCTGCCCTCGGCCACATTCGAGTACTCTGCAATGATCTTTTTGGCCCGGTACTTCCCCGGCCATTCGGCGGGCATCTCGAGGCGGAAATAATCCAAAGCCCCCTGCCGATCCACCTCCTCCGTCCGCGTCGGATTATTGATAATCCCTTGCCCATAAAGCTCGAACGCCCGATGGGAGGCATCGAGAAAATCAGCCATGCAAAAACGTTCCCGAAACTCATCTTCCCGCAAATGGTCCATCTTCCACTCCTTTGAGTATCATTGATTCCTGACAACACATCGCGACATCAAGCGGTCCAACATAATCCGATCGGGACACCAGCGAAGCAGATCCCGTCCGACCCGTTCACCACACCTCAAAACCGTTCTCGGATTTGACTTAATTAATCACTTTTCCTTCATTTATACCATCTGTCTGGTTTTATTCCAGCACGTTTCCGATCGTTTGCCCATTCGGCGAAGCGGGGAGAAAGTCCTAAGTGCAGGAGCGAATCTTGGGAGCCCTGGCTTTTGTGTTAATAGCCGTCCTCTTGGGTTCGGCGTACTGGCCACACTTTGCCGAGCCAGACCCAATATCCGAGCCCCAAACCCCAACCATAGAGATTGCCCCTCTTTCCAGTACTATCCAGGTTGAAATACTCAATGGTTGTGGTGTAGCCCAAGTCGCCGCTCGCCTTCGCAACAAAGCACGGGCAATGGGGCTCGATGTGATACACGAGGGGAACGCGCCCACCTTCGACCATTTGCACACGCTGGTGATCGACCTCAGTGGCGATCTCGATCAAGCTCAACAAGTGGCGGATCTATTGGGAATTTCGCATCTTATCCAGCAGAAGAAAGAAGATCAGTTCCATTTAGCAGATGTCTCGATCATCATCGGGCGCGACTATCGCCGCATCGGTCTGCTCGATACAAACAAGTAAAAAATCAGCTTATGAAAGTACACGAAGATTCGCGAATCGCACATATCGTAGAAATCCTGCAGGACAAAAAGGCGCTTGAAATCACGCTGCTGGATCTGCGTAAACTCACCGATACCAGCGATTATTTCCTGCTCTGCACCGGAACCTCCGAACAACACGTTCACAGCCTCGCCAACGAAGTCCGGGAAAAACTCCCCGAGATCGGGGAAAAACCCTGGCATATCGAAGGCACCGAAAACCGGCGCTGGGTCTTGATCGACTGTGTCGACTTCGTCGTCCATATCTTCCGCCAGGAAGCCCGCGATTTCTATGCCCTTGAACGTCTTTGGGGCGATGCCGAACGGACCTCTTTCGAAGATAAATGGGAAGCGGAAGAGGAGCGGAAAACCCACTACGAATTCTCACAATTCTAATGCCAGTACAGACACTAAAATGGCAGGATGACGCTCTGGTCCTGCTCGATCAAACCCGCCTGCCCGGCGAAGTGGTCTACGAGACCTGCCGCGATGTCGAGACCGTCGCTCAAGCCATCGAAGTCCTGATGGTGCGCGGCGCTCCGGCGATCGGCCTGGCCGCGGCCTATGGCGTCGTCGTCGGAGCACGCGCCGCCATCGCTGCCACATCGACGGATTTCCATCGCCGTATCGAAGCCGATATCGAGCGCCTCGCCCGCACCCGACCCACCGCAGTCAACCTGTTCTGGGCGCTGGACCAGATGGGCGAAACGCTAACTGCAAATAAAGACCGAGATAACCATAGTATCTGCCACGCACTGCTCGCGACAGCCGACCGCCTCTTCGAGGAGGACCGCGCAATCTGCCGCCAAATCGGCCACAACGGCGCCGAATTATTGCGCGATGGCAGCCAGGTCATCACTCATTGCAATGCTGGAGGCCTGGCCACTGCCGACTACGGTACTGCCCTGGGGGTCATTTACGCCGCACAGGAAAAGGGCAAGAAAATCGCCGTCTTCGCCGACGAGACCCGTCCGTTGCTCCAAGGATCGCGGCTGACGGCCTGGGAATTGATGCAGAGCGGTGTCGATGTGGTCGTCATCTGCGACAATATGGCGGCCTCAGTTCTGCGTCGTGAAGAAATCGACTGCTGCATCGTCGGCGCAGACCGGATTGCCAGGAACGGCGATGTGGCCAACAAGATTGGCACCTACGGTCTCGCTGTCCTAGCCCGGGAACACGGCGTGCCCTTCTATGTCGCTGCTCCGATCTCGACCCTCGATATTTCTCTGGCTTCGGGAGATGAAATTCCCATCGAGGAACGAAACCCCGCCGAGATTCGCGCCGGCATGGGCACTCCCACCGCGCCCGACGCAGTCCCGGTCTACAACCCGGCCTTTGACGTCACGCCCTGCGAATTAGTAACGGCGATCGTCTCGGAAAAAGGCGTCGCCCGCGCCCCGTACGAACCCACACTATGCAGCTGGATCAACGCGTGAACCGTTTTTTGCTCCTACCCCTGATTCTACTCGGGGCGATCTCGTGCGCGAGTCCGTCAAAATCGCCGGGTATCCACTCCAACCAAGTCAGTACCCGAACTTCCATCCGCGAGGAATTCGACTCGCGCACACTCGGTGAAGACCTACTGCTGATTCAACCGATCTTTCGACGACAGGATCTCGGCACACCGATAGCAGCACCCGCGGCCGAACCTGCTCTATCACCGGTTGACCCTGTACCAACAGAACCCGGTGAAGGATTAAGCTCGTCTACTGTGTACCGGCTGCAGTTGCTGACACTCAGCAACGAAGCCGCAGCCCGTCAACTCCGCGTAGACCTGGAACAAAGCCTCTCAGTACCGGTCCATCTGGTCACCCGCGATATGCACTTCATACTACAAGCCGGTCAATACGCGACGCGTAGCGAAGCCGCACGCCTCAAAGAACAAGTCTCCGCCCTCGGCTCCGACTACGGTGATGCCTACGTCGTCAGCATCACCGTTGAAA
>MDTE01099814.1_pt1 | contig 16333 bp, 11 predicted proteins | sample 811231 | NCBI WGS metagenome assembly MDTE01 (sample SAMN05326651, study PRJNA326480) | marine metagenome | isolation source: seawater | place: Indian Ocean: Red Sea | collected 2010
CGGTTTACCGGCAGCCGGAACGCGTCATCAATACCAGGGGCCGGTCGTCTCAGGGGCCACACTGGGCGCCTGGACACACCAACCGCTGCCCGAACAGAGGCAGCAGGCGATTGCGGCCTGGCAACGCACACGTCTGCAAGTGGAACTTCCCTACCGATCCGGCCTCCCGGCACTCGCAGATGTGCAAGCCGAGAAAACTCTCTGGCAGCAGAAAAAAGAAGCAGCCAACGCATCTGGTGACGCAGAGGCGATGCGTGATTGCCACGCCATGGTCGAACGCCAGACGCGTTTAATGTGGCGTCTGGGGGGCCTCGTGCCGGGAACTCACTACCCTCTGGCGGTCTACATGTGGCGCATTGGTGATGCGTTGTGGATTGCATTGCAGGGTGAACCCTATCAACAACTTCAAATCGCGCTCCGTGAACGATTCAACTCTCTGCCCCTGGTGATTTCCACCATCGCCAACGAAGCCAGCCCCGCCTACCTGCCACCGGCGGAACTGTACGATACAGGGATCTATCAGGAAACGATCGCGGTACTGGCCCCCGGTTGTCTGGAAACGCTGATCGGAGCAATTTCAGACAAAATCGCGGAAATTTTTGAGCTCCACTGAAGCGGAACCGTGAAACGAGTCAAGAAAGCACTTGAGATTGCCCTCAACAGACGTTAAATATGTACACTGTAAGGGATTTACGAATCTGCGGACCCACACTTGGCCGATGCTCATGTGCAGTGCAGCGGGCCGGTCAAGAGTGCCACAGATCACCACACCCACAACGGGACCAGGAGAGACTTTCCTATGCTGACAATCTACGGGAAATCCAACAAACGGACCGGATTCTGTGATGGTTTGTCTCGACGCAGCTTCCTGAAGGTCGGAGGCGCCGCGTACGGTGGATTGTCGCTGGCTGAGATGCTGGAAATGGAAGCGCTGGCCGGGGTCGGGAGTTCGCATAGGTCCGTGATCAACATCTACCTTCCAGGTGGACCTTCCCACCTCGACATGTGGGACTTGAAACCGAATGCGCCAGCTGAAATTCGCGGCGAGTTCAACCCCATCAGTACGAGTGTACCGGGCATTCAAATCTGTGAACTGTTTCCTCGTGTCGCGCGCATGATGGACAAATTTGCCATCATTCGCTCCATCAGTGACTCCGATGGTCGACACGATGGCTACCAGTGTATGACAGGACGCAAATTTGGTAGTCGCCAACCGAATGGTGGATGGCCCTCGGCAGGTGCCTGGGTTTCCCGACTGGCGGGCCCCGTCAGCAAAGCGGTACCGCCCAACCTAGCACTGATGTACCCAACCGGAAATCGCACCTGGGGCGAAGCTGGGACAGCAGGTTTCATGGATCTTTCCCATAGCCCATTTAACCTCGTTGGCAAAAAACCACGCGAGAACCCGGACAACATGGTTCTTCAGGGAATCACCCTGGATCGCCTGCAAGACCGGGATTCACTGCGTACGGCACTCGATCAGTACCGGCGAGGGGTAACCGCGTCGACCAATATGGAAAGTGTCGACACCTACGCACAACAAGCCCTGGGGATTCTCACCGACTCGAAACTTTGTGACGCACTTGACCTCAGCAAGGAAGACCCGCGTATTCTCGCCCGTTATGGCAAGAGTGACGTTCGTTTCCAACGCGATGGTGCGCCAAAGATGATTGAAAATTTCTGCGTCGCCCGTCGGCTTGTCGAAGCCGGAGCACGCTATGTATCACTGAACTACAGCCGCTGGGATTGGCACGGCGGCGACGGCATGAACTTCCCTCGCTCGCGACAAGAGTTCCCTTTGCTGGACCAAGGATTGTCGGCGCTGATCAGCGACATTCACGAGCGTGGCCTGGCGAAACAGGTCTCCGTTGTGGTTTGGGGAGAATTTGGCCGTACTCCCAAGATCAACAAGAAGAACAGCCGTGACCATTGGCCCCGCGTCAATGCGGCGTTGCTTGCTGGCGGAAACATGCAAACGGGCCAGGTGATCGGTGAAACAAACAAGTATGCCGAGCACGCAATAAAACGACCTGTCAAGTTCCAGGAAATCTTCGCCACGCTGTACGACCACCTGGGCCTGGACGCACATCGCGATCGTATTTTCGACGGGTCAGGAACGCCGCGTTATCCGGTCGACGCCGGCGTCGATCCAATTCGCGAGCTGCTGTAGAGGCAAACTGCTCCAACACGGAGGTGCTGGGCAGCAAACCAGCCAAACCAATGTGCTCGGCAAGCTGCCGTCATCCTGCCCGGCAATACAATTGGCGTAGAGGTGTTACCTGGTTTGCGCAGTACCAATGCAGTACAGGTGCTCCTGGGTGCGAATCAAGATTTGCCCATTCACAAACACGGGAGTGGCAAATGTCGATTCGCCCAACGCATTGCTGGCAACAAGTTTGAATTCGTCGCCCTGCCTGAGCACGAAGGTCTTGCCGTCTTCACGCGTAATATACAGATGCCGTCCTGCCAGTATCGGGGACGAAGAAAATCCCTGACGGCTCTTTTCTACCTCACCGCTCCACAGTGTTTTACCCGTTTTGGTCTCGATACAGGCAACCGCACCGCGGTCTTTCAACACGTACGCGCGCCCATCAAAAAAAACGGGGGTAGGAACATCCGCTGCGATACCCTGACGCGTCCACGCTACATGGGACGTGGTAACGTCTCCTTGGCCACCTAACCGGATTGCCGTCATTGTTGTCCCACGGGCGTAAGGTGCCAGTAACAGGTCTCCTGCCAGGACCGGTGACGAGATAGATCGAAAGTACTTTTCACCTTTTGGATTCAAGCCACCAACTCGCCAGATCTCGGCACCATCAACGGCACTGTGCGCCGTCACATGATCTGCACCTAGAATAAACAGCTGCTCGCGATCACTGCGTGTGGCCACAATCGGCGTCGCATAGCTCTGAGCCGCTTCCAGCGGTGCCCCCAGGTTGCGTGCTCGCTTCCAGGCCAATGTCCCACTGTCCTTCTGAAAAGCCACCACGTACGAGTCGTCCGATTGGATGCAAGCAATGACGACGAGTTCGCGAGTCAAGACGGGCGAAGTTCCCAGGTCCCACCAGAGGGTGTCCTTCCCAAACATCTCTTGCACATTTTTCTGCCAGAGGATTTTTCCGTCGAGATCGAGACACGCCAAATCCCCACTTTTGAAATAGACAAACACGTACTCGCCGTCGACGACCGACGACGGATTGCTGCCACTGGCCTTGCGATGCTTGCCGGGACGATGCTCCCCAATCGCCGTTGTCCAGAGTGCACGTCCGCGCAGATCCAGGCAAACCGCCAGATTCTGCCCTTTCTCCTGGCCAGTCAAAAACACGCGCCCGTCCCACACGGTTGGCGTCGAGGTACCTTTTCCGGGAATCGGTTGTTTCCAGGCGATGTGCATATCCTGGCTCCAACGAACCGGGAAGGGGCCTTCCCCAGCAACCCCGGTTCCTGCAGGACCTCGCCAGCTCGGCCAATTCTCCGCCCAAGAGGTGCCCAGAGAAAAATAAAACAGAGCGGCGCCCCATAACGCAACAGAAACTCGCATCATCGTTGCCCCCAGGCAAAATAGTTCACAACAGACTCACTGGATCATAGCAGACGCAGCTACGGCACCGCGTGAAGAATTTGCAGTCAGTGTTGTACAATTGGGCTATGTGCCAGCGGGATCTGCAATCCGCGTAACCACCGGGCTGCCAACGGTAACAATCAGGCAGCGATTCGCCGACGCCACTAACACCACAACGACTACTCACTTCCCGTCGCGCGGTGCGGTTCAAACACAGTCGGGCGAAACTCTCGAGTCGCGGCCAGCTCACACGCCTCTTGATAGAGCAGTTCCTGGCTGCGAACCGACCCCTTCTGTGATCCTTCACGAACCGCTTCGTAAGTTCCGTCCGGCAGTAATCGCCGGGCTTTAACATTGTCCCGAAAATAGGTGTCGAGAATACGAATCAGTCGTCGCTTGCTCCCGGGATGTTCAATGGGAATCAACAACTCAATGCGACGATCCAGGTTGCGTGGCATCCAATCCGCACTGGAAATAAAGACACGCTCATCCCCACCATGGAAAAAGTAGAAAATCCGAGCGTGCTCCAAATAGCGGTCAACAATGCTGATTACTTCAATGTTCTCACTCAGACCGCGGACCCCAGGCCGCAAGCAGCAAATCCCTCGTATATTCAGCTTGACGGTGACGCCTGCCTGCGAAGCAGCGTAGAGTGCATCAATCATCTGAGTGTCAACCAGCGAGTTGAGTTTTGCAACGATGTGAGCACGCTCCCCTGCCAACTTGCGCTGGGTTTCAATTTCAATCATCTCCAAGAGTTTTTCACGCAACCCAATCGGCGCCATTTCCAGGCTGTTGAGTTCCTGAGGTTGTGAATAGCCACTGATCGCATTGAAACAAGCGGTCGCATCAGCAGCCAAACCTTCCTGGCAAGTCATGTAACTCACGTCACTGTACAAACGGGCCGTCGACTCGTTGTAATTCCCGGTTCCAAGGTGCAAGTAGCGGCGAATTCCTTGAGCCTCTCGGCGCACAATCAAACACATCTTGGCATGCGTTTTCAGACCTTTGACTCCGTAAATCACCTGCACACGGGCCTGCTCTAACTGTTTTGCCCATTCGATATTACGGGCTTCATCGAAACGCGCTTTCACTTCGATCAAGGCGGTTACGTTCTTGCCACTCTCCGCGGCGCGTTTCAGGGCGGAGACAATCGGGCTGCGACGACTTGTCCGGTAGAGTGTCTGCTTGATCGCGAGCACATCCGGATCATCCGCCGCTTCGTCCAACAACCGCAACACGGGCTCAAAACTCTCGTATGGGTGACACAACAGGACGTCACTCGCTTGCAGTATCTCAAACATACTGCGCGACGGATCGATATGTGGTGAAGGCTGCGGTGACCATTGGGGGTACTGGAGGTCGTCAAACCCACTCAAATTTGAGAGCTGCATTAAAGCTGCCAGGTCCAGCGGCCCTGCAATGCGATAGGTTTCACGATCTGTCGTACCCAGCCGGCGTTGCAGGAACCTCAACAATCCATCGCTGGTCGACTCAGCAATCTCGAGTCGTACCGTCGCGCTCTGCTTGCGTGCATCGAGCACCTCTTCGACGCCAGCTAAAAGGTCATAAGCACCTTCGTCGCGCAAACTGAGATCCGCATTACGAACAATACGAAATGCCACGCATTCGTTGACTGTTTCACCTGGGAAAAAACGGTCAAGGGTCATCGCGATTGCTTCTTCCAGCAACAAGAAGGCACTTCCCGTGTTTACAGGCAAACTCAAGAATCGACGCAGTGGTCCCAGGAATGGGACAATCGCATATCGGGGATCATCGCTGCCCGCTTCTGGAGCACAACGCACACAGAGATGCAGGGTGTGGTTGCTCAGTAGTGGGAACTCGGCCTCATCAGAAACTGCTATCGGCGTGAGCACCGGCAACAACTCCTCTTCCACTCGTCCCACAACTGATTGAACCTGGACATCGCTGAGCTGCTCTTTCCGTAAACACTGGACACCACATTTCGCCAGTTCCGGCTCGAGTTCCTGGTTCCAACAGGCATACTGATCTTGCAGCATCCGACGAGCCCGCTGTGAGATCTTTTCCAGCTGATCACTCGAACTCAATCCAAGCGGATCCAGTTGGGCAATACCACGACTCGCAAGACCGTGCAGGCCGCCTACCCGGACCATAAAAAACTCGTCCAGGTTGGAAGCGGTAATCGCCAGAAATTTCAGACGCTGCAGGAGGGGAACCGCCGGGTTCCGAGCCTCGTCGAGCACCCGCTGGTTAAACTCGAGCCAGCTCAGTTCGCGATTCAGATAGTGGTCGGTGGTCGCCATTGTTGCATCGATTAACAGAATAAACGAACAGGTCTCGCGATATCGCTACTAATAATGTAATGCCCGCGGTCCGTGGGAACCATGCGGGAGGGTCTGGGCAAACCCTGGGCAATATGCGCAGCTGCCGGAACCTGATCACCAAATGTCCGAAAGCATGCAAAAAACACTAGGCGCGGACAGAACGCAACACCACGCGTGTCCCGAATACCTCTTCAAACAGAGAAGCGTGCTGGCTCATGGCCAGCTGTTCGATAGAAAGATCCTCGATGCGCGGTACGCTGATGATTAACTTCCCCCCATCCCAGTCAATTGTGAACTCCTCGATTCGTTGCTGCCGAGCCTCATCCAGAGCAATCGCGACGCGCAAGATCGCTGCCAACTGGGAAACAGCCACACGTTCATCCAATGGCAAATTACCGTAGACATCATGGTTCGGCTGCGGGGATGCGCGCCTGTGGTACCGGGCCACCAAAGCGACCAGCAGTAGCTGCCGGGCACCTAATCCAAAGACCTCACTATTGCGAATCAGATACATGCTGTGTTTATGGAGACTACGACTACTGACGTAGGCGCCAATTTCATGAAGCAGCGCAGCCACATGTAAAATGACTTCAAAGGACCGGCCCAAACGGTGCCGGTCTGCCAGTTGCAGGAACAGTTGAACAGACAACTCCGCAACATGTTGCGCGTGCGGCTCATCGAAACTGTAGTTTCTTCCCAAAGCAATTGCAGAACGAATCACCTGATTACGGAATTCATCCGTCCAGGCTTCACCAACGGCCATCTCCTGCAGCAACCCATCACGCAAGTTCGCGTTGCTGACTCGAATCTGTTGCAAATTCAATGATCGGGCCAATTCAAGATAAGTCAGCAAAGCGGGGCCCAGGGTCTCAGCATCGGGAAAACTCAGATGGTAACGGTGAACGAGCTCATCCTCAGTTGATTCCAGAATCATCTGGGTGAATTGTTCCAACCACTCTAGTGGAATGCGCAACATCGTATCTGCGGGCCAGTTCGGGTGCAGCTGTTGCGCGGCAAACCGAATATCTCCGCCAATCCCAATCATCACGTTCCGGCCACTCTGGGGAACATGACTGACTACCTGTTGCACTGTATGGCGAATCCGCGTCTCCATCATCTCGCGCAATTTGGAGCTGGATGTGGGTTGCGACTGCAGACTCTTGCGAATTCGCTGCGAACCCAATCGATACGTATGGGAAAAATGGACATTCCCATTCTTGACCAGCAGCACCTCTGTCGCGCCACCACCAACTTCGGTAACCACGGTGTTGGCCGTAGCCAACTCCGGCTCAGCCCAAAAAAAACGCTGAATCCCAGAGTAGGTAATCCGTGACACCTCGGCCTCATCAATGGCCGTGATTTCCAGTCCCGTGGCGACGTAGACACGATCCAGGAATGCCAGACGATTTTCCGCCTCGCGGACTGCGCTGGTAGCAACAACACGAATGTTCTTGTCGTCAACGATCTGATATTCTTCGAGCTTGCGTCGGTAACGTTTCAAAGCACCGACGCATTCTTCGGTAGTTGTTTTGCGAATGCGTCCGCGCGTAAACGCGTCCTTTCCCAAGTTCACCGTTTGGGTCAATGTCTCCAGAATCCTGACACCGTGCTGATCGTCAATCTCGGCAATCGCCATCCGTATTGAGGTCGACCCGACATCGATCACGCCTACCGACCGGGGTGGAGGAGTTTCTGTCGCAGGCAACTGGTTGAGATTAGAGGATGGCATAACGCAATCCATAGTCGAGGAACGGTTCAGGACGCAGGGCGACAAAGCTGACGCGCCCAGGCAGCGGCTCCCAGGACGGACGCATCATCTCCTAATTCCGCTACCACAGTATGAAACGAATCTGCAAAATGCGGCAATACACGTTTCACGGCGACGCTGTGCACGGTATTCACGAAAATGTCAGGCATCGCTTCGACCATGCCTCCCCCCAGGACCACACAATCTGCAGCAAACAAGTTCACAAAATTCGCGACCGCAATGCCGATCTTGGCGGCCGCGTCTTGTACGATCCGTTCAATGACCTCGTCACCAGCCGCAATCGCTTCCGCCAGAACGCCACTGCGCAACTCTGGCAGGTTAGGGTCAACCATTTCTAGTAGCTGCGGAGTCTCGCCACGAAACGCAGCCTTCGCGACTTCGGCAGAAATCGCCAGACGACTGGCCTCCGTTTCCAGGCAGCCGCGTCGCCCACAACCGCATAGATGACCACCCTCACGGACCTGCACGTGGCCTATCTCCATGCAACTGGAGGCCTTACCGTGAACAATCTGCCCGCGGTAGACACAACCCCCACCAATACCTGTGCCAGGAAAGACGCCTAAGACGGTTTGTGCCCCGCTGGCAGCACCAAACTGGCTCTCACCGTAGACGCCAGCGTCAACGTCATTGAGTACGGCCACCGGGCAATCGTACTCAGATTCAAGTTCCTGTTGTACGTTAACGTTCTCCCAGCCCAAATTCACTGCTTCCAACAAAACGCCTCGTTCCATATCAACCGGACTCGGACAGCCAATACCGATCCCGTTCAGATCCCGCCGCTTCTTATCGGCATCCGCAAGTGCCTGATCAATCGTCTTGATAATCCGTGCGACACCCTCTTCCTGGCCAGCTTCTCCCCGTGTCTTGCGGCGCCGGCTGCCGATTTTCTGCAACTCCGCATCAAACACACAAGCCAACATCTTGGTGCCACCCAGGTCAAACCCGGCCCAACACTTTTCCCGACCGTTCATGACGTCGTTGCCTGCTCTCGATTTGGTTGCAAAACACGATCGTGCCACACGCAGATTTCTCTGTGCACGCCACCGCGGATCGTCGCTTTAATACTGCACCTGGTCATGCATATGCTGTGTCTCAGCGAACCTATGAGCACAATCGCATCACATGATTTTCTGGTACGCCGCCCACAAGCCTGTTGCCAGCATCACGGCCGCTGAAATCCACAAGAATAAGTCCCAGGCTCTCCCCGGTTGCACGCGCGCATCGCAGCGGCGGTAGCGAAAATACAGGGCAGCTCCCGCGAGCATGGGCAACATGATTGACTGCATAATTCCGCTGATCAACACTGCGGCCTTAGGTTCAACACCTAACCAATAAAAAGTCACGCACGCAATCGGCAACAACGCACACAACAGGCGGACGCGCCAGACGTGCGCAGCGTCATCGGACGCAGCAAACCCCAACACCCGCAACACATCTGAAAACACGCGGGCCAAACTGGCATTGGCCACAAAAAACGTGGAATAGAGCACCGCGAAGGCACCAAACAGAAACATCACCTGCGCCACCTCGCCAAATACAGGACGGTACATTACCGACAGGTACCGAATCATTTCTGAGCCCGCCGGATTCAAATTGGTGCGATTGAGGACAGCGGCCCCCAGGAGGTAAAAAGCAATCGTCGCAAAGGTGTAAACCACCATCGAACACCAGGCATCCCACCGCATCACCCGCATCCAGCCCAACGCTCGTTCCGCCCATTCCGGCGATTCATCACGAGGTCCGGTAAAACGTGCATACCCTTTTTCCAAGCACCAATAAGGGTAGATGATCAACTCGCTGGCCCCCACACCGATGATCCCAAACGCACCGAGCGCGGTCGCAACAGGGTTGTTCCCGGACCCCGGGGACGCCACAGGTAATCGGAAACGAATACCCTCGATGATATTCTCCAGGCTGACACCCCAGGCAGGACTCGATTGCAGCATCAGGAGATTCACAATGGTGACCAAGGTAAAGGCACCTACCATGGCCGTGGAAAACGACTGAATCAGTCCGTAACGCCCCACTACCAGCATTACCACCGTTACCGTAGTGATGATGGTCGCCCACCACTTGTCGTCGAGTGGGGGCTCTGGTTTTTGCACCGTGCGCATCACCAGGTACTCATCGACCACACCCTGCAGGTTCAAGCCTGCTGCACTTTGGCGTGCCGCGTTGTCAAGCTCACTACTGCTGGCTTGGAGTTGCTTGATGTCTTCTTCCACTGAGGCATTTCCCGGATCAGCCTCACTCTCTGCTTGAGCTGACTTCAACGCCGCCAGCTCCATAGCGAGCGGACGCAAGCGAGCCACAAACATCCCCAATTCCGGTGTATATTCCGGAAAGGTGTCAAAACGGTCTCGCGCGACGCCGATCGCTTTCAATTCATCCTGTAACTTCTGGTCATCAGCATCATGTTGTACCGCTGTCTCTTGCTTGATTGTCGCCAAGGCAGTCAACCGACTTGACTCCAGGTCGTAGATCTCCGCGCGCAAGGTATCGGTGTCCTGGTCCAACTCCTCGCCGTCGGCAGCGCGACGCAGAACCATGGAAAGTTCAGCATGCTTGACATGCAGCTGCGTCTCCAGTTCAACGTAGCCGTTGTAAAGTCTGGCGTACTCCGTCATCGGCGCACTAATGGAAAGTGCCTGTCCGACACCACCGACGATCCCACCTAACTGCGCCAAACTGAATAAAAACATTACGAACCAGTACCAGACGATCCAGTTGCCACGACCAGCCAGACGTGGACCTGGGACTTGCGCCAGCCCATCCATGGTGGTACCACCACCGGCAACCGAGTAGCGACCAAATTCAACCTGCACGAATACCTTGATCACACAGCCGATCAGAATCAGCCACATCAGTACAAATCCGGCTTCCGCGCCGACCGCCGTGGTGGCAATCAACTCTCCAGAACCCACAATCGAACCGGCGATGATCAATCCCGGCCCCAGGCGGCGGAGGATTCCCGGAATCGTAACGGGGGGTGATTCAATACCCTGCTCTGATGAAGCAGCCTGCTGCCCAGATGCCGAATCATTCATCGCTCGTACCCAATGTTCATTTCCAGAAGGCGGTTAGTCCCGCCGGCCTGCACAGTGCCCCCGAAACGCTATCCGAGGCCCCCGAAACTCTACCCGAGGCCTTTATGAAAAGGAAGTCTGCCCATCCTAAGAAACAGACCAGCGCCTGTCGATCCAAATCACGGTGAGCGGGGCAAAGGCTCGTTTCCGAAGACCCAAGGTAACATCCGAACCATATTGCGCGCATCATCAATTCCCCGGTGATGTGTCCCGACCAGGGGCAATTGGGTACGTTCCAATGCCGCCTCCATGTGACAATGCTCCGCAAGCTGATGCTGTTCGGTAAATTGAAATTTGAGGTTCACGTGGCCACCGCGAAATGGGTAAGCGATACGGTGGTAATGGCAATCCTGTTCGAACTGGCGGCGGTCGTAATTCCCCCATGAACAAAACAAGTATCCAGAAAACTGGCCCGCCCAATCGGTCAAAGCAGCGAGCGCTTGAGGAAATAGAGGAGCATCCACCAGATCAGCTTGTTGGATTGTCGTCAGTTCGGTGCAAAATTCGGTCAATTCCGGATGCCGCACCGGCCGTACAAATGTCGAGAATTGGGCCACGGGCTCAAATGTGCGCGCATCGGCCATGACCGCTCCAATCTCAATCGTCTCCGTCTCGTATTTCGGAATCGTAATCTGCGGCTTGGGCAGGTTATTGACATCGCAACAGGTCGCTTCCAGGTCGATGACCAGGTAGTAATCGTGCTGCAGTGTCGGCTTTGGTGGCGTTCGAAAGCCCAATGTATCGCTCCGGAGGTCCGGGGTCAGAGGATTTGCTCGATCACGCTCCCGTGCACCAGCGTGAGCCGCTCCTTGCGTCCCTGGTGCAGATAGCTGAGTTCGTCCTGGTCCAGACCCATCTGGTGCAATATCGTCGTATGAATATCGCGAAAATGGTAGCGATCCTCGATCGCACGCAGGCCAATCGCATCGGTGGCACCAATAGCCTGTCCACCCTGCACACCCCCACCAGCCATCCACATGCTGAAACCCACATTGTGGTGATCGCGTCCTTTGCCTCCCTGTGCTTCGGGAGATCGCCCAAACTCTCCACCCCACAAGACTAAGGTCGTATCCAGCAATCCACGTCGCTTCAGATCGGTCAACAATCCAGCTACGGGCTGATCGGTTTCACCAGCCATTCTGAGATGATTTTCCTCGATGTCGCTATGCGCATCCCACTGGAGATTTCCTCCACCGCCACCTGACACGACAACCGTAAAACGAACCCCCCGTTCAACCATCCTGCGTGCCAGTAGGCAGCGACGGCCATAATCATCCGTCGGCCCCTTGCCGACGCCGTACAAATCGAGGGTATCCTGCGTCTCGTGGGAAAGATCGAACACCTCCGGAGCCTGAGTCTGCATTTTGAATGCGAGTTCGAAAGCAGCAATGCGGGCGTGCAGCTCATCGTCACGTGGGTCCAGGTTGATCTGATTCAAGTTACGGATCAACTCAATGGTCTTGCGCCGCTGCCGCAGGGACGTTCCCGCCGGCATACCCAGATTACGAACGGGTGTCTTACCCGGACGCAGCATGGTTGGCTGATAGGTCGATGGCAAAAAACCATTGTCATACATGGGCAAGCCAGCCGGTAATGCCCCATCCGGATCTGGCAGCACGAGGTAGGCTGGCAGTGAATCACTCTCGGTTCCCAAACCATAGGTAACCCAGGAACCCATACTTGGAAAACCGGGCACTGTACGGCCACTGAACAACTCGTATTGCGCTGCTGAATGAACCACCTTGTCACCGTAACAAGAACGGATGACCGCAATATCATCCATGCAGCGGGCGGTGTGCGGAAATAAATCGGAAATCGGCGTGCCAGATTCCCCCCCACGGAGGAACTTTCTCTGCACGCCCAGCAACTTTGCACCGGGCTTGATCTGCTGGTACTTGGCGGCGGCAAATTCTGCCGGCCGCGGCTGCCCGGACAGCTTATCGAGCAATGGTTTTGGATCAAATGTCTCCAGATGACTCGGCCCGCCCGCCATGAACAAGAAAATGACCGAGTTTGCCCGTGCCTGAAAGTGGGGCGGCCGAGGCGCGAGTGGTCCCGATTCCGTTGCGCTTGCGGCTGATTGGCGCAACAAGGCTGTTAGTGCCATGGCCCCAAAGCCACAAAAGGAGTCCGCCAAGAAAGCCCGTCGATCGGCAATTCTCGAAGTTCCGGAAACTGGTAGCAGGTTGTTCATCCCTTATTTCCGATCAAGCCGTTAAACCACAGCACCATCGCCATGCAAGAGGGCGAACATCAAGCAAACAACTCGTAACGCACCTGCCCCGTCCCTGCAACTGGCATCGGTTGCCCAACCTGGTTTGGCACGGTCGTGTGTGCATCAATTCCCAACAGATGGAGAATCGTTGCCAGAATATCTTTCGGCGAGACACCGTGTTCCAGCACATCGCCGCCGAGAGAGTCGCTGCGTCCGATCACCTCTCCTTTCCGGATTCCCCCTCCGGCCATGGCAATCGAATAGACACGCGACCAGTGATCACGCCCCGCATTACTGTTAAATCGAGGCGTCCTGCCGTGCTCACTCATCCACACGACAAGCGTCTCATCGAGCATACCACGCTGTTCCAGGTCCAGAATCAAACCAGAAAAAGCGGCATCAAATCCCGGCAGCAGCCAGCCCTTGAGCCGATGATTCTGGTTCCAATGCGTATCCCAATCCGTATTCAAATAAGCATATTCGTCCCAAAATACAGTAACAAATTTACCACCCGCCTCAATCAAACGTCGCGCGACCAGGCACGACTGACCAAACAACGTCATTCCGAAACTCTCGCGTGTGCGAGCTGATTCTTGCTGCACATCCAGAGCACGATTGATTTGGGGAGAGGCCAGCAAGGAATAGGCCATACGACGAAAGCGATCCAAATTGCGTGTTGCGGGCCGGTCGTCGAGGGCCCGCCTGGCTGCAGAAAACTGCTCCAAAAGCGAACGGCGGCGAAGGTGACGATCCAGTGTGACCTGCCGATCGAGCTGAACGCCGCGCAACGAAAACCGTGCCTGCGGGCTAATCCCAGCATAGGGATCCAGAACCTGGTGCCTGGTACCATAGGGCCGCTGCTTGACGATCTCACGCACCCCTTTTCCGCTAAAATCAGTGAGCACGGGGTCATAAGCCCGCCCCAGAAACGCAGCATACGGCCCTGCTTCTACCGAAGCGGCTTCACCACCGCGCGAGTTCATTTTCCAGGGCAAAGCAATATTGCGAGGAATTCCCGCCGCTGTCTGCCGACGCTCCTCCACATAGTCCACGATCGAGCCGACGTAGGGCCAGTGCCGCGGATCTCGCGGGCGGGTTTCCAATTCGGGGGTGTAATCGGGAATCCCGCTAGTTACGTAGGCCGTGCAATGAAGTGGATAAGGGTGGGTCATTGACCGAATTACCGTCAAACGATCCATCACTCTGGAAATTTTCGGCAACCCGTCACAAATCTGAACGCCCGGCACACTTGTGGACGCCGGTTTATAAACGCCGCGCACCTCTTCCGGCGCATCCGGCTTGGGATCAAACGTTTCGTGCTGCGGTGGTGAACCATATGGCAGCAACAAAATACAAGACTTGGCTTTGCCAAAACCGGGTAGTGACGAAGACGCTTGCAAGCGACGCAGATCAACGTAATCCTGCAACCCGACACCGAGCATTCCCAAGCCACCAATCTGCAACCAGTCGCGGCGCGTCACGCCACCACAAAGTCGCCGCTGTGACCCCAGGATCTCGATCATACCAGCCCTATCTTTTGCCAAGCCTTTGTAGCCGCAGACATCGCCGCACAAACCGCAGCCCTTCCCTGCCAAACCGGGCCAGTCTCACGCACCCTTACGTTGCAAGCGCGTACAGGACAATAAACAGACCACTCTCCCGGGCCGCGTTTGTCAACCGATCCAGTCGAACGTTGAGCGATTCATGCTCGGAACACGTTATCGGGCCGGCTACCAACAGATCTCTAGTTTAAGATATTCACGCCCCGGGAACCAGTAAAACAGGGGCGAGAGGCCGCTTTGCCGACGCCAGGCCGGTAGGGCCATTTGTGGCCTGAGACAGAACCGCGAGTCAGTTCTCTGGGAACTTGCCGACCAGCATCGATGCATTATGCCCACCAAAGCCAAAACTGTTGCTCATCGCCTTGGTCAACGCCCGCTCTTTTGACTCGTTGGGTGTGTAGTCGAGATCACAGTCAGGGTCAGGGGTATCCAGGTTCATCGTCATCGGCACAAGGTTATTCTGGAGCGCCTTGATCGTCACGATCAACTCGACAGCACCACTGGCCCCCAAGGAATGCCCCAATTGACTCTTCGTACTCGACAGCGCCAGCTGATATGCATGCTCGCCATACACCTGCTTGACGGCGTGCGTTTCCGCCTTGTCTCCCAGCGGCGTCGACGTTCCATGTGTGTTGATGTAATCAATCTCTTCCGGATTCATTTGCGCGTCGCGCAGGGCATCGCTCATCGCGCGTGAGGCTCCAGCTCCATCAATGGACGGCTGCGTAATATGCCCCGCATCGCAAGTCGAACCGTACCCGAGTACCTCAGCGTAAATCCTGGCACCCCGGTTGAGAGCATGATCCAGCTCCTCAAACACCAACAAGCCGGCTGCTTCGCTGAATACGAATCCGTCGCGATTCTTGTCAAATGGTCGACTGGCACCGGCGGGATCATCATTCCGCATCGACAGCGCCCGGCAATTCTGGAATGCGGCCAGTGCTACCTGAGTGAATGCCGCTTCACTTCCACCAGTGACAACAACATCACACTGACCGTGACGAATGGCCCTGAGCGCATCCCCCATGGCGTTAGTGGCACTAGCGCAGGCAGTCGCAACCGCATAACAGGTTCCGCGCAAACCATATTGGATTTCCAGATTACCACTTGCAGCATTGATCATCATCTTGGGAACAGTAAAAGCAGAAACCCGATCAGGCCCTCGCGCACGCAGACGGCCAACCTGATCCTGCATTTCGTTCAATCCACCAATGCCGGAACCGAGAATGACACCGCAACGATAGGTATCTTCCTGGCTAAAATCCAAACCAGAGTCTTCGATAGCCGATGCGCCAGCTACCATCGCAAACTGGGAAAACCGGTCGATCCGCTTGGCATCCTTAGCTGCCAGCAAAACACTTGGATCCCAATCATGGATGTCTCCACCAATCTTGACTTTAAAGTCAGACACATCAAACAGCTTGATGTGGTGGATCCCACTTTCACCAGCGCAAACGCGTTGCCAGAGGTCTTCGACCTCATTGCTCAGCGAACTGATGACACCCATGCCAGTTACGACAACCCGTCGGTTCATAAGACCACGCGACTGATCTTTAAGACTTCTGAGATTCAATGAACTCGGTAGCTTGACCGACGGTCTGGATTTTTTCGGACATATCGTCAGGAATCTCGATGCCGAATTCCTCTTCGAGTTCCATCACGAGCTCGACGGTATCCAAGGAGTCAGCGCCGAGATCATCCACAAAGTGAGTGTTCGCAGTCACTTTTGCCTTATCGACACCTAACTGCTCCGCCACGATTTCAATGACACGTTCCGAGCATGACGACACCGGCACGCCCTCCTATCTGAATGAACGGCCCGTTCAGCGAGAAG
>MDTE01193670.1_pt1 | contig 16333 bp, 14 predicted proteins | sample 811231 | NCBI WGS metagenome assembly MDTE01 (sample SAMN05326651, study PRJNA326480) | marine metagenome | isolation source: seawater | place: Indian Ocean: Red Sea | collected 2010
GCTTTCATGATTAAAGAGTATGCCATTGCATGCAAATAAGCCGTAAGCTTCCCTATAGTTAATAGTTATCCAGTATGCATATAACTTCGCAACACCATAAGGACTTCTTGGATAAAAAGGCGTATTTTCATTTTGTGGAACTTCTTGAACTTTTCCATACAACTCACTTGTACTTGCTTGATAAAATTTTGTTTTTTTAATTAGTCCTAAACTTCTTATGCATTCAAGTATTCTTAGTGATCCAAGAGCATCACAGTTGGCAGTATATTCTGGACTCTCAAAACTTACAGCAACATGACTCTGGGCGCCAAGATTATAAATCTCATCAGGTTGTATTTTTTGAATTAGGTTAAATAAATTTGTACTATCTGTTAAATCTCCATAATGAAGAATGAAGGTTGGGTCACTCACATGAGGGTCTTGATAAAGATGATCAATTCTTGCGGTATTAAAACTACTTGATCTTCTTTTTAAACCATGTACTTCATAATTTTTCTTGAGCAGAAACTCAGATAAATAAGATCCATCCTGACCAGTTATACCAGTAATTAATGCTTTTTTTTTAATATTAGACATAGTATGCTTTACGAAATAAAAGCTTAATCCATTTGGTTATTTTAACTTAAATTCTCATAACTAAATGAGAATTTATAAAGGGTTTTAGATTTATCAATATTTTGAATGCAATTTCTAAGATTTGCGTCCATAATTATCTTCAAATCTAACAATATCATCTTCTCCTATGTAAGATCCACTTTGTATCTCAATCAATATAAGAGGTATCTTACCAGGGTTAGTCAGTCTATGTTTTGAGCCCAAGGGAATATAAATACTTTGATTCTCAGAAAGTATTTTTTTTTCATCATTTATTTCTACTTTTGCTGTCCCACTGACCACAATCCAATGCTCAGATCTATGATGATGCATTTGTAATGAAAGAGATGACTTTGGATTGACAATAATTTTTTTTATTTGCCATCTTGATTCTTCTTCTATTGATGTGTAATTGCCCCAAGGCCTGTATTCTTTTTTATGAAAAATTCCTTCTTTAAAACCTCTTTTTTCAAGTAAAGATACAATATCTTTTACTTCTTGTGAACAATTCTTATTTGAAATTAGAATTGAATCTTTAGTCTCTATAACTAAAAGGTTTTCTAATCCTAAGCCTACAATTAATCTATTATTACTTGAAAATAAACAATTCTTAGATTTTTCAGATACTACATTCCCTTCCATTACATTTCCATTATTATCTTTCTTACATACTTCCCATACTGATTTCCAATCCCCTACGTCACTCCATCTTGAATTTAAAGGTACTACAACCCCTTTATCAGTTTTTTCCATTACAGCAATATCTATTGAAAGATTAGGGCAATCCATAAGCCCTCTGGAACTTAATCTTTCAAAATCAAGGTCAGATGTTTTATTTTCAAGAGATTCCTGACAACAGGAGTAAACTTTTGGAGCATATTTCTTAACTTCTTCGAGCATAACCTTTGCCTTAAACATGAAAATACCACTATTCCACAAAAATTTTTTATTTTTTATTAGTTCTATTGCTTTTGCTTTATTAGGTTTTTCTATGAATTTAACAATCTTATAGGCCTCTGAAGAAGTTTGGTTGATTTCCTTATTGGCTTCTATATAACCGTAGCCTACCTCTGGAGATGTAGGAGGAACTCCAAAAGTGACAATATTACCCTTCTCGGCGTGTTCTCTTGCTTCTGAAATTGTCTTCTTAAAATCCTCATTGTTATCTATTTCATGATCTGCTGAAAGTACTAGGAGTATTGGGTCAGCATATAAATTAATAGATTGAAGAGAGGCCAAAGTAATTGCTGCTGAAGTATTTTTACCAAATGGTTCTAAAAGAATTGATTTTGGACAAATATTAATTTCGCGCATTTGTTCGGCCACAATGAATCTATGTTCTTCATTGCAAATAATTATTGGTTTTTCAAGATTTTTAACTCCTTTTATCCTCTTATAAGTTTGTTGAATCAAAGAGGCATTATTTTTTTTTATTATATTTTGATATTGTTTTGGGAAACTTTTTCTGGATAATGGCCAAAGTCTTGTACCAACACCACCAGAAAGAATAATAGGGATGATTTTTGAATCAATTATCAAAAGAATTCCTTATTAGATAAACAATAATACTAATAATAAAGTCTTTTCTAACGAGTAATCATAATTTTTTATCTTTGATGACAATTTTAATTTTGATTAAATAATTTTTTGCTTAACCTATGCCTTTCCAAGTATGACCTTCAGAAGTATAAAAATGATTCACTGCAAACTCAGGTTGATAGATTATGCTATTTTTTTTATTAATCCAATCTCTAGCCCAATATCGATCTTCTTTTCCTGCAAGATTTTCATCAAAAGGATTATTAATCAAAATTTCTTTTTTAAATATAGAAGCAGCATTATGAAAGAAATATCTATTCTCTAATTTTGACCACATATTTATTTCTGGTTCATCTACGAAATGACTCCAAATATAATTTTTATTAATTCTTTTACCGTAATAATAAGGATTTTGGTTGCCAAATAAAACTCCATAATCTTCTAAATTCTTCATTATCAGATTTGCGTTAAATTTTATAATTTTGCAATGTCCTGAAAGAATAATTATATTTTCTGACGAGCAATTTTTTGCTCCTAAATTTATAGCTTTTCCTGGAGTGTAATCTTTAATATCAATTATTTTTAATTTACAGAAATTTGATTTCTGGGTTCTTTCTAAATTATTATTTGCGATAAATAATCTACATATATAAGTTGATTTATCTCTAGAATTATCATTAACAATAATAATTTCTGGATCTTTAAGAAAGTCAATGCAAGATTGAATTGCTTCGCCTATATAAGATTCTTCATTTTTAATTCTTATTATTACAGAATACATTGTCTAAGATCTTGAGTGTGAAATTGCATTTTTTAATAAATTTGCTGCATGTTCATAAGCCATGTTTTGTGCCTCTTCTGTCATGCCACCTATGTGAGGAGTTATTATAACTTGTTCTTGATTAGTTTCAAAATATTTTTTGATTGGATTGTTTTTTATACCATTAATTTCTTCAGATAAAACATCAGTTGCATATTTTGATTTTTTATTATTATTTAAAAAGTTTACTAAATCATTTTCATTAACAATTTCTCCTCTTGATGTATTAATAAGATGCAAAGACTTATTGCAATGATTTAAAAAAGAACTATTTATCATTCCTTGAGTTTCCTTAGTTACGTGAACATGAAGAGATATAATTTCTGTTGTTTTGGCTAAAAATGTCATGTTATCTGTTTGTTTAATCCTGGGATGAATTACTGATTTGTATGGATCATAAACAATAACATTTGCTCCAAAAGCATCACAATAATTTGCGAAGAAAGTACCTAGTCTTCCATAACCAATTACCCCAACTCTTAATGATTTAATTTGTCTACCAATATAAGGTTCATAATTCCACAGATCATTTTTTACACTTTGAATTGCTTTTGGAATATTTCTAATACTAGATAACATTAGTGCAAAAGCATGTTCAGCTGTACTTGGGATTTTATTTATAATATTTCTTTCTTCAGTTAGGGATATTATTTCTATTTTATTATCTGAGCAAAAAGATTTATCTATATGAATTGTACCTGTTGAAGCTGTACAAATGATCTTTAATTTTTTAAAAGAAGAAAGTGTTTTTCTTCCAAGATAAATATTTGATTTGTTTGGATTAGTAAAAATAGCAAAACTATCTTTATGTTTATCAATATCATTAATCTTACAATTTGGTAGAAAAACAATTTCGCTATTTGAAATACTTAAAAGTATATCCTTAACATTTTTAAGGTGCTCAATAGGAGTAATAATAAGAATTTTATTTTTCATTTTAATGCCGAGTTTTTAATAATAATATCTGCAAGTAATAAATCTAACTTACTGTCAATATTTATATTTGCAGGTTCTTTCATGATGTATGGCATACTTTTTTCTCCTCCAAATCTATAGTTCTCATTAATTAGTTTATCTCGCGAAATAGCATAAATTGATCCATTTCTAATATAGGCATCTGGTTTTAAATCTTGCCTTCTTGACGAATGTTCTGGAATTGCAAAGTCTCTTATAAACCCATCAACTAATTTCTTGATTCTTGCGGGATGATGTTCTTCTAGTTTAGAAATACCAATAACTGAATCTACTTTGTTTTTAGTAAATATTTCAATACAGTTGTCAATATCCTCTGCACTTTTAAATGGATTAGTACACATTAATTCGATAACCAAATCATATTTAATTTTCTCTTGTGCTTCACAAAACTCAACAGCATGTTTAAGTGCAGCTGCTGAAGTTGCTGTATCAGAGGCTAAAATTGCTGGCCTCATAAATGGAGTTTCAACTTTTTTTGAATTTGCAAAACTTGCTATCTTGGGATCGTCTGTTGAAACTATATATCTATCAATTAACTTTGATTTCTTAGCCTCAATTAATGTATATTCAATTAAAGGTTTTCCTCCAACTAAAGCCATATTTTTATTAGGTATTCCCTTAGATCCTCCCCTTGCAAGCGTTACGCCAATAACTTTCATAGGTAAAATTGGAACTTTTTGCCATCATAAAATATTAATCTTTTTTTTCTCATTACTTAAGTAATACTTATTAAGTCTCTTTACAATTTAATAAAATTGCCTTTTATAAAACTTTATCGAATCTTCCTCTATAGCAATCTCTTGAGGATAACTCAATATCTTGATAATCAATACCATGATCTACCATACTTTCATTAAATTCTTTAATATATTCTGAAATAAAAAGCATTTCATTTGGCAAAATTGCAAATTTATTATCTCTACCTGGCAAATCTCTATCAATTGTGAAATGCTTTTCAATTGCTACTGGATTAAAATTAAGTGAGCATAATGTTGATTTTATTCCTTGAGTATGATCGCTAAAACCAACATTTTTAAAGTATTTTCGCAGGTGTGAAATTCTTGGTAAATTAATATTTTTTGAGGAACATGGATAAGCTGATACGCAATGCATAACTATTAAATCCTTATCCCAACTGTTAAAAATTTTATAGACATCGATTATTTCTTGTTTCGTAGCTGTACCAGTTGATAAATAAATTTTATCAAAATTGTTTTTGCAATATTTCAATAGATTTAGGTTCGCGATCTCAAAACTAGGAATTTTAATTGATTTACAATTGATTTTTTTTAAAAGTTTTGCATCTTCAATAGAAAATGCTGAACTTAGAAAACCTATTGAATTCTCTAAACATATATTTTTAAGATAATTGTGATTTTCTTCTGAAAGTTCGGCATTTATATATATTTCTCTCCTACCATCATGATCCCATTCTCCAGTCCTCAATCTATTAACTTTCCAAGTTTGGAATTTTGCAATATCAGAACCTGCTTCTTTTGCTTTTATTATCATTTTTTTAGCAATGTCCATATTGCCCATATGATTCCATCCAATCTCCGCAATTAAAGAAGTTTGCATAATACTTTAATTTCTTAAAACTCTACTATATGACAATCTATTTCTAAATTTAAGGATTAGATGGGAAACTATAATAAATTAATATTTAAAATTAGTTTTAATGAGTCTCTCTAAGAAAATAATTATAATTGATTTTAATATTAAGAATGCACATCGTTTTATAGCTCTTCAAGAAGAATTCAAAAGAAATAATTTAGAACTTAAATTTATATGTGAAGATAAAAACTTTTTAGAAAAAGAAAAGAAAATCAAAGGATTAAAAGTTAAAAATTTTCACTCTTATCCATCACAAAACTATTTAAATATTCTTCAATTGGAAAGGCCAGATTTAGTTCTAGTTATAAACATACATCTCCTGAAAAATAGATCTATAAATAGATGTTGTAAGTTTCTTAAAATACCAATTGTTCTTTTAGAACATGGTATTTCATCTGTTACAGGATTTAAGAAAAAAAAGGGCTTCGACTCAATAGAAAATATCCTCAAAAGATATAAAAGAATAATAAAAGGAAATTTATTCAAGGAATATAGATCTTACTTAAATTACCTGTTTGCAACTAAATCACCATTAGAGGATTATTTCTTGTCAATTCTTGAGGTCTTATTAAAATTAATAGGTAGACAGATTTTTACACAGGATTGGATTTATTCTTCATATTGTGTTTTTTTGGATTCGGATAAAAAAAAATTAATACAAGAACTTAATTACTCAATTGATAAAGAAAAAATATTTGTAGTAGGTAATTATGATTTAACTTTTTTTGATTTGAAAGAAGATGATTTTAATTCCTATGATCAATATTCTAATAGTAAGCTAATATTATATTTTGATTCCGATGGTGTTCATAGAACATTTAAAGGCAACCTTGATAAATATCTTAAATATATGAAAAAAATAAATACTATCGTAAATTTTTTTGGTTTTACGCTAAAAATCAAATTGCACCCTAATTCATTAATGCATAAACTTGACGATGAACTATCTCAAATAAATATATTTCAAGTTAATAATCAAGAGCTTCTTGAAAATCTAAGGAATGCAAAATATATAATTACTGAACCTTCCAGTATTTCTGCTTTAGGATGTTTAATAGGGATTCCATTAATTACCCCTTCGATTCATCCTTTTAATAAAAAAAGATATGGTTTTTTATTAGATAATTATCCAAGTAAAATAAATTTTAATTCTTATGAAGATTTGAAAAATATTTTGAAAAATATTGAATTTAATTCGAATAAAAATCTTATTGAAAAATGGATTAAGGATTTTGCAGGACCACTACCTCCCTCAGATTTCCCTAAAAGAGTTTTAAGTGTAATAAAAATGCATATTTAGGATTTTATTAATTCAAATAAAAATCTTATGAAATTATATATTATTTATTTTCCATAAATATTCATATACAGAAATAGTTTTTTTAACTATAGAAGTCTCTTGTAGGTTTTCTTTTACAAAGATATTTCCTTTCTCTAATTTTTTAATCAATTTCCCCGATTTATGATCTGAAGTTATTTTATTAATACAATCTATATATGACTTTAAAGTATTATCTTTTGATATATAAATATAAGATTCATTAAAAATACCTGATGCAGCTTCTTTACTACTAATGACAGGAATCTTTAGGGCTAAAGCTTCTATAATTCCTCTTGGAATTCCCTCTCCATATAAAGAAGGCACAATCAAAATTGGATAATTAAATTTTTTGTTGATTAATGGTTTTTCTAATTTGCCAAAAAAATGTATATTTTTGTTCTCTAAATGATATTTTTTAATATCCTTCTCAGAGAGACTATCATTAGAGGATTCATCTATGCTTCCAAAAATGGAAAAATTTGAATCGGAATAATATTTTGATAATTTAATAAATGTCATAATCCCCTTAGATTCTAAAAGTCTACCTAAATAGATTGGATTCAATTTCAAATATTGTTTATTCTGATCTGAATTTGTTTTGGTAATCCAATTATTTTTTTTATCTTTTTTAATGTAATCTTTTGGAACCCCAGAACCATAAATTAAGATGCTTTTACTATTCGGAATATAAATTAATTCTTTTATAAAATTCATATCATTCTTGTTTTGAAAAATGAAAGCTGTTCTTTTTTCGTTTTTAATAATCCATTTATCATAGATTTGTTTATGAGATAAAAAGCCTATAAATCTAACAATTGATAACATTAAAAATCTTTTTAATCCTCTAGAGTTTTTTATTTGACCAAGGCCTGCAAAAGATATGACACATGGTATTCCATAAATGAATGATGCTATTGAAGTTAAAAAATTTGTTTTTAAAGTGTGGGAATGTACTAACTTTGGTTTAAAAGATCTAAAAATAAAAATAAGTCTTAACAAACTAATTAAAAGTGAGATTATATTTTTATTTTTTGAACGACTAACTCTCCAAGGAATATTTAGAGAAAATTTGGAAACTTCTTGAGAGTACTTGTCAAATGGAGATAAAGTAACTAAATGAAAAAATTTTTTTTTTTTTAATTCAATCAACAATAATTTTCTGTAGTGGATTAAATACCAGCTACTGTTAGCAATTATGAAAATTGGATTATAGTTTCGAATTCTTTTCATATATTTATTAATTTACATAAAATTATTATCTTTAAAAACTTTCTTGAATTTTCTTATTGAACTAATAGCACCCCAACTAAAAAAATTAAGGGGTTTTAAAATATATTTTGGAGGGGTTTTGAAATTTTTATAGTCTTGATAAGAAATAATCCTCGATCGATTGTTTTTTATAAAATTTATAAATTTATTCGCATCCTTTTTGCTTAATGAATTTGTGTGCAGACAAATTGTTGCAAGCCCAAATCCAACATTGAATGGTTTGGCACTTAACTGGGGAACATGATCGATCCCCTCTTTCTTAATTGGATAAAATCCATAACCATCAGTTATTGATTTAAAATTTAATCTTTTAAGGCTTTTTAGTGTGTTTTCATCAAATGAGTGAGCTGGGGCCATAAAAATTGGCTGCCAACAACTATTTTTGTTTAAAATTTCCTTACCTTTTTTTATTAATTCGTATTGATATTTATAAGAGTGACCAGCAAATTCAGAATTTGAATTAATACCTAAAATTCCTGATGAATTAGAAGTATAGTTATGAAAAGTTCCATGTTGCGCAATAGTATCTCCATAATCCTTATAAAGTCTTATCTTATCGAAGAAATCTTCTTTATATTCATATTTTTTTAAATGTTTATCTTTATTATTAGGAATGACTCCTAATAAAGATTTTATTCCTAATTGATATAAATTTTCTTTTATATATAAAAATTTATCCCAATCCATATTAGGACATAAATCATCAAATCTAATAATAATTTTAGTTGTCATCTTTATATAGTATTTGGTGAATTAAATTAATTTTGTGTAGACTTTTTTATATCTTTCTGCCATTTTTTTTAAAGAGTAATTTAATCTAATATATTCGATTCCTCTTTGAGAAATATCTTCTTTTTTATTTTTTTTAAGTTTTTGGAATTTAACTATTGCGTTATAAAGAGAATAATGATTATTGATCTCAGCTACAAGGTTTTTATCAGTTATTATTTTCTTTATATCTCCTACATTAGTTGATATACAAGGAGTTCCACAAGCCATTGACTCAATTACTACTAAAGGGAAAGCCTCACTTTTGGAAGATAAAATATGAAGATCTAGTGCATTCATAAGGTAATGAATTTTTTCCTCTTCATTTATTAAAATAAAATTATCCTCTAAGTTATTTTTTTTTAGAGCTTGCATTAAAAATTTATTATCTTTGTTTATTTTTTCACCCACTAAAATGTATTTAAATATCAATCCGTCATCTTTTAACTTTTTTATCGATTTTATTAAAGTTAAATGATCCTTAATTGGTTCAAATCTAGCGATTGTTCCATAAAGGATTTCATTATTTTTAATACCTAATTTTTCTCTATATGCTGTTCTTAAATTTTCTGATTTTCTGAATTTTTTGATATTTACTCCATTTGGAATTACAATAAATTTTTTTTTCATAAATCCAAATTTTATATGTACATGCTTTGATTTATCAGCACAAGTTATAATTTTTTTTGGAATAAAGTACGAAAGAAGACTATTAATTTTAGCTACAAAAATAGTGAGTTTCTTATTTACACTTAAATCTAATGAAGTATGGTGAATCCCCCAAATAATCTTTCTTGATTTTGCTAAATAAGCAGCACAACCGCCTATTAAATTTGCGTGATACATCCATGTTTGTACAACGTCAGGCTTTATTTTCTTAATGAGAATTATTAGATCAAGAAATTTATTTATGAAATTTGTATTTCTAGATAAATTTAAATAAAAAACAGAGACTCCTTCTCTTTCTAGGAGGACTCCATATTTCCCTTTATCCTTAAGAGATATAACATAATTTTTATACTCTTTAGTATTAATTATCAAATTGTATAGACAAGCTTCTGCTCCCCCTCTTTCAAGTCCGTTGATAATATGCAGAATTTTAATTTTCATTATGATTATTAATTCTTAATATATAAAATTAATTCTTTTTTGTTTAAAATCATTATTAAATTTTCAACAAATAAGGTCCTTTTCTAAGTTTTTACCCATTAAGTTTATAGAGAAAGATATAATTTATTTTGTAATTGAATAGAAATCTTTATACCAATTTATAAATTCGCTAATTCCTTTTTTGATAGATGTTGAGGGTTTGTAGTCAATCCACTCTTCAAGCGCAGTAGTATCTGCTAAGGTTTGCATTACATCTCCAGGTTGCATTGGAAGAAATTCTTTTTTTGCTTTTCTGCCAATAGTTTCTTCTAAAGTTTGAATAAATTCCATTAAGTTGACAGGATTAGAATTTCCAATATTAAATATTTTATATGGCACTTGGTCCTGTGAGAAATTAATGCATGATTGGGATTTTAAGTTATTAGTTTGGGGGGGTTTGGAGATTATTCTGGTAATTCCTTCTATGATGTCATCTATATAAGTAAAATCTCTAACCATATTACCTTTATTAAATATTTTAATAGGGCGCTCATTAAATATTGCATCTGTAAATAAAAAAAGGGACATATCTGGCCTCCCCCATGGCCCATATACTGTGAAAAATCTTAATCCAGTAGAGGGAATTTTATAAAGATGACTATAAGTATAGGCCATTAATTCATTAGATTTTTTTGAAGCAGCATAAAGACTAATTGGTTTATCCACCTTTTGATTTTCTTTAAAAGGGAAACTTCTATTTCCTCCATAAACTGAACTACTTGAAGCATAAATCAGATGATCAATTTCGTTATTTCTGCAAATTTCAAGAATATTACTAAAACCAACTATATTGGATTGAATATAAGCTTCAGGATTCTCTAGTGAATATCGAACTCCTGCTTGCGCGGCTAAATTTACTACTTTATTTGGCTTGTATTTTTTAAATAAAAACTCTAGGGCTCGTTTATCTTCTAAATTAGCGTTTATGAATTCAAAATTTGATTTGCTTGAAATTTTGATTAATTCTCCTAATCTTTTTTCCTTTAATTTCTTGTCATAATAGTTATTCATATTATCCAAACCAATTACTAATTCATCTTTCAGTATAAGATTTTTACAAAGATGAAAACCGATAAATCCAGATGAGCCCGTTACTAAAATTGTCATTTATAAAGTGATTTAGATATTATGATAATATTCAAAAAAAATAATAAAATATTATATTGAATCTTCCAATTATTTTATTATCTTAATTATCTTTTATTATTATGAGATTACAATTTGTTGAATTAAAAGAAGAAAATATCCAAAATAAAACTGGGACTGATTTCTAGAATGAATTTAATTAATAATAATTCATTTTTTGCTTTCACTTGCTTTTTAATATCTACATCAATAAACTTATTATTTATCCCTTTTCTTATTAAATTAGGAAAGAATTATAATTTTTTAGATTATCCTTCAGAAAGGAAAAATCATGCTAAAGAGTTGGTAAACATTGGTGGTATAACCATATTTTTAGCTATTTATTTTGTTTTTTTTATATTTTATATTTTATATAAATTAAATTTATTTTCAGATCATGATTTTATAGATTTAAATATTCCAGGCTTGTTTTTTATAAACGTCATAATCTTTGCAACTGGTTTTTGTGATGATAAATATAAGCTTTCACCTTTTATAAGGCTAATTATTCAAATAAGTGCAGCTTCATTAATTTGGAGTATGGGTTTAAGGATTGACTTCTTAGATTATTCTTTTATATTTCCTAATTTTGATCCTGTAGAACTACCAAAAATATTAAGTTATTTAATAACTGTTATTTGGGTGGCTGGACTAACAAATGCTATTAATTGGTTAGATGGAATGGATGGATTGGCAGGCGGTATTTCTTTAATAACTGCACTTGGCATGATGATTTTAGGATTTTATTTGGATAATAGTTCTGCCATAATATTCACCTCTTCAATTGTCGGATCATGTTTAGGATTTTTATTTTATAATTTCTATCCTTCCAAAATTATTATGGGTGATGCAGGTTCTAATTTTTTAGGTTTTAATCTTGCTATTACAAGTATTATCCTTTTACGAGATAAGTTAAGCGTAGGAATATTACCATTTTCTTTAATTATATTTTTCGTTCCAGTATTTGATATGATAAAAGTCATTTCTATAAGAGTTCTAAGCGGTTATTCTCCATTTAATGCTGATAGGAATCATATTCATTTTCAATTGTTGAGGCGAGATCTTAGTTATAAAAAAGTAATTTTAACTCTTTATTTTCTAAATTTAATAAGTATATTTGTAAGTCTTATTTTTTTTGATTTAAAAATTGCCTTGCCATTATTAATTTCTTCTGTAATTTTAGCTTTATTTTTTCTTTGTATTTTTAATAAAAGATCAACATTCGAAAAATAGAAATAACAATATTATGATTGATAACCGTCTCCAATTCTCCAAAAATTAATGTCAGTATTTAAAATTTGTTGAGGTTCAATAATTGATCTTGAATCAAAAAGCCAAGCAGGTTTTCTCATTACTTTACTTGCGTCTTTCCAATTAATTTTTTTATATTCAATCCATTCAGTCAGGATTAAAACTGCATCCTTTCCTTTAAATACTTTATCAATTGAATCTAGAGATACCCAATGCCCTCCTTCCGCATTAATTGAGGTTTGTTCTTCATCCTCTGAAATGGGTTTTAAATTTAAATCAGATGAAATTTGTTCTTTTTTGACCCTAGGGTCATGTATAAAAAGTCCAGCCCCTTCATCAATAAGATTTCGGCATATTTGAATAGCGGCAGATTCTCTGGTGTCATTAGTATTACTTTTGAAAGCAAATCCCAAAACAACAATCTTCTTACCTGATAAAGTACCAAAAAGTTTTTTTGTAATTAATCTTGAAATTCTATGTTGATGCCAAGTATTTAGCTTAACGACGCTGTTCCAGAATTCTGCTACCTCTGGCAAACCAAAATATTCTGACAAATAAACCAAATTTAATATATCTTTTTTAAAACAGCTTCCACCAAAACCTGGACCAGCATCTAAGAATTTTGAGCCTATTCTGCTGTCAAATCCAATGGCTTTTGCTACTTCCCTTACGTCTGCTCCAGTGGCCTCACATAAAGCGCCAATTGAATTAATTGAGCTTACTCTTTGAGCTAGGAATGCATTAGCAGTTAACTTTGCTAATTCACTACTCCATATATTGGTTTGGAGGATTTTTTTCTCTGGGACCCACTCTTTATAAATATTTGTAAGTGCTTCTATCGCAGAATTATTTTCTCCTCCTATTAGAACTCTATCTGGATTCTCTAAATCAAAAATCGCAGAGCCCTCTGCTAAAAACTCGGGATTTGACAATACATCAAAAGTAGGATTATCTCCTAAATCTTTTGATTCATCGTAACTTGATTGAAGGATTTCTTTTATTACCTCAGCTGTTCTTACGGGAAGGGTGCTTTTCTCAACGACTATAGTGTAGCCTTTAGCATTTAAAGCAACTTGTCTCGCAGAAGCTTCAATCCATTTTAAATCACTAGCTTTGCCCGCTCCAAGCCCTTTTTTTTTCGTTGGCGTATTAACGGATATGAATATCATATCTGCTTTTGAAATATGGTATTCAACATTGTCTGAGAATGTTAAATTCTTATTCCTACATCTTTCTATTATTTTATCCAAACCTGGTTCAAAAATAGGTAAATCATCAAGATTTGAGCTATTCCATAGATCTATTCTTTTTTTATTAATGTCTACCACATTAACTTTGATATTTGGGCACTTATCTGCGATCACAGCCATCGTTGGACCACCAACATATCCTGCCCCGATGCAACAAATATTATTTACTGAGATATTCATTATTAAATTATAAGTTATAAAACAATAGATTATTTATTTAAGTTTTTATAGTCTTTTTAATTATATTACTTGCACCAGATAACAAGACCCATCCTGAGATACTGATTCTTCCATCAAAATATTGCATATCTACTAAATGGGCAATGGTTAAATTTATTAAAGAGATAGCCCAAGCTCTGTCATAGATATCTCTTTTATAAAAATTTTTACATTCAAAAAAAACTTTTTTTATTGTTGCCATAATCAACATGGTAACTGGCGTCAATATTAGTATTGCTGAAGGTATTCCATAACTAACCATTACCTGAAGAGGTAAGTTGTGTGTATGTGCTCTCCAGTACCCAGTTCTATTTTCGAGTAAAGATGAAAATGCATTGGCTCCCACTCCAGTCAATGGATTACTAGAAATAATATAAGCTGCGTTTTCCCACAATTCCAAGCGGGAAATATAGTCATAATTTGTTCGACTAAAATTACTCCAAAGACCAGAGGGAATAAAATCCCTCATGAAATATTGGAAATTCTCTCCAAATATTGGTACAAAAATTAAAACAATGGTTATCAAAAATATTAATAGCAAAGAAATTATCCATTTTATGGAACTTTTCCCGAAAAATAGTGTGATAGATATTATTAACCCTAGCCATGCTGCTCTTGAGGCACAAAGAATAATTGATAAAGCTATGCATGAAATAAATAAGAATATAAATATTTTTCTTAAATTATTTTTCTCATTAAAATAAAGTGCCAACCCAAAAGGCCAAACAATATTTAGCCAACAACCCAAATAGTTTTGATTATTGAACAGACCTGTGATATTGGTAATCCCATCAATTGGTCTTTGATACCAGATAATTAACCCATTTAAGGTTTTAAGAGGTCCATGCCATTCAAAAAATAATTGGCCAAAAATTGAATAAATAACAGGCAATGTTCCTAATGAGATTAAAAGAGCTGTATCTCTTCTTGATTTCTCAGACCTTAAGTATGGTTGAAAACTACAAAAGAAAAAAATTAAAGGTATCCAATTTAATAAGTCAATATTTTCTAAAAAAGGGTTTGAAAATTCCTGATTATAAATATTATCTGAAAAAAAAGAATTATAAATACTACTCAAAATCAAAAATAGACTCCCTAAAAATAAAGACGAGTTTAGTTTGCTTTTTAAATATTCTTTTCTCTCTAAAAAAAAACTAATTAATGAAGCAATTAAAAGTAATAAAACTGCTATGGAGAAAGCTGAGGGAAGTAAGAATAATCCTAAATAGAAAGATAGCTGACCTGCTTCTCTGAAAGGTTTATATTTATTACTAATTAAAAGTTCCACAAATATCTACCTCCGAATTTATAAATTTACAATGAAATAATACGCTTCCTGCAGGATTCGAACCTGCGGCCCACTGCTTAGAAGGCAGTTGCTCTATCCAGCTGAGCTAAGGAAGCTGAAGTTTTTCGGGGTATTGCTAGTAGAACTGCTCGCAGAGATTAATATCACTACTTTTTGACAGTTCTCTGGATAATTTACCCAAATAACCTTCCTATTTTAAAACAGCCCTGCACACTCAACAAGTAAATTGCCAAAAAGAATTACACTATATGTATTATTCTAGGTATAGATATTTTTGTAAATTTACTTTTTAGAAGCCATTGGAATTCTTAAAATTTGAGTATAAATGGTTAAACAATTTTTTATAAATAAGCTTTTATTAAGGTAAAATTTTCTTAGGTAATAATTAAAAATTTCACTTTGGCCAAAAGACTTTCACTAGAGGATAAAAAAAATATTGTCGAATCTTTTACTAATGGTGCTACTTTAAATGAATTATCAAGAAACTTTGGCTGTACAAAATTGACCATAATAAGAAATTTGAAGCAAAGTGTTGGTGAAAATTTATACAAGGAATTGTCTGAAAAAAATAAAACTTATAATCAAAAAGACTCTTTTAAAAAAAGTAAGAATAATAGTTTTTCCAATGAAGAGATTAATCATGAATCTTCGAAAGAAGATATTTTCCAAATTTCAAATGTCAATGAAAACTTAACGCAAGCAGAATTTTCGCCTAATGAATCTTTTTTTGAAATTGCACCTTTAAACTATGAGATAGAAAATTCATCAAGAAAGGAATTATCTTCTGTACCTATCTCAGAAATAGATTTTCCAAAAATTGTTTACATGATTGTTAATAAAAATATTGAGTTAGAAATTAAACTGTTAAAAGATTATCCTGAGTGGGATTTTCTTCCTAATAGTGACTTGAATAGAAAAACAATAGAAATTTACAATGATATTAAAACTGCCAAAAGATTCTGTAATAAAGAGCAGAAAGTTATCAAAGTCCCAAACACTGAAGTCTTCAGGATAGCAGCACCTACTTTGATTTCTAGAGGGATTTCGAGAATTATATGCTCTGAGCAACTAATCGCGTTGTAAGATTCATTTTTTATTTGTCAAACTAAAAGTAAAAAAGTTTCCTATTA
>MDTE01149553.1_pt1 | contig 16327 bp, 14 predicted proteins | sample 811231 | NCBI WGS metagenome assembly MDTE01 (sample SAMN05326651, study PRJNA326480) | marine metagenome | isolation source: seawater | place: Indian Ocean: Red Sea | collected 2010
AGATGGGTTTGACCGCTCCCCAACCCCTCCTATAGAGTTGTGTATTCTCTGAGTACATATGGAAGATGTCAAACAAAATACTTTAAAAGAAGAAAAAATATTAAATTTTCTAAAAAAAAATAGCGATATTGACTGGGATTTATCTATTTTTGAAGAAGTAGAGTCAACTAACGATTATCTAATTAACTGTGCAAATACAAAAAAAATATGTCTCTGCTTAGCTGAAAGCCAAACCAAAGGTAGAGGTAGAAATTTAAAACAATGGCAAAGTCCAAAAAATGAAAATATTTATATGTCTTTGAGTTTTACGACGGATCATGAATTGAGAAACTTTAGCTCTTTCAGTTTAGTAACAGCTATCGCAATTCATAATGTTCTTTTAAAGAAAAATATTCACACGAAAATTAAATGGCCAAATGATATTTATCTAAACAAAAAAAAAGTTGGAGGAATTTTAATTGAGACTTTAACTAGAGACCAAAACAATTTGATTGTTGTTGGAATTGGCTTAAATGTTTTTATGACAAGTAATTCAAAAATTAATCGTGATTGGACCTCTTTAAAATTAGAAGCTAAAAAAATTGTTTTTGATAGAAATGAAATAATCGCCAACATAGCAAACGAAATAATTTCAAATAAAAATAATTTCGAAAAAAAGGGGTTTGTTTATTATGAAAAAGAATTTAACAAATTAAATTTTTTAAAGGATAAAAAAATTTATCTTTCAAACTATGATGACTCTAATGTATTAGCTTTAGATGTTGATTCTGATGGAATGCTAAATGTAAAAATAAATGAAGAAATAAGAAAAATTTCTTCTGGGGAAGTTTCAATAAAAATAAATTAATCTGCAAATTTTTTTTTAATTAATATATCATCTCCATCTGATTTGCTGGCGTAGCTCAGTTGGTAGAGCTCCTGATTTGTAATCAGGCGGTCGTTGGTTCGAATCCAATCGCCAGCTCCGAAACTACTTGAATTTTTCTTCTTCAATTATCTGAGCATCCTCTATATCTTGCTTTTTATTTTCTGGTTTAATTCTATTTAATTTATTTCTTCTTAAAATTAAAAATAAAAAACCAATCAAATAAGGCCAAAAAAATAACATGGCTGAAAAAAAGATATTCCATTCCCAAACAAAAGTAGCGCCAACAATTCCTAGTATCGGTCCCAAAATAGGAGTAAAAGTAAGAAAAAGGGAAATGATAAATAATATGCCTTCTAAAAAAGTGCTTTGAACCATAAAGATTAGTTTTAAAGCATCTGCCACTGCACTAATCTGATATATGGAAATTGTAATGTAAAAAAATAAAACAATAAAAAAAGGCATTCTCAAAAAAGGTTTTTACAAAGTATACTCCTTACAAAGAAATGAAATTGAAAAAAGTAATATCCGCTTTATCTCTCGAAGAGAAAATATCTCTGTTATCAGGTTTTGACAACTGGTACACGCCAGATATTGAAAAATTTGGGATACCAAAAATTAAGATGTCCGATGGTCCTAATGGCGTAAGAGGTGACTCAAATACACCTCAAACTTCAGCTTGTTTTCCTAGCCCAATTCTTTTAGGGGCTACATGGAATGAAAATTTAATTAGAAAGGTTGGTTCAGCTACAGGTGAAGAAGCTATTTTCAAAGATGTCGATGTTCTTCTTGCCCCTACAATTAATTTACATCGCCACCCGCTTGGCGGACGCCATTTTGAATGTTATTCAGAAGATCCAGTCTTAACGTCAAAAATAGCTTGTGCTTATGTTTCTGGAGTTCAAAGTAAAGGAGTTGCAGCATGTTTAAAACACTTTGCTGGAAATGATACAGAGTTCGAAAGACATTTAGTAAGTTCCAATATAGATGAGAAAACCTTGAGAGAACTTTATTTATATCCATTTGAAATGGGGATCAAAAAAGCTAAAGCCAAAGTGGTGATGTCAGCTTACAACAAGGTAAATAATATTTATTGTAGTTCTCATGATGAATTAATTAATAAAGTTTTAAAAAAAGAATGGAAATTTGATGGTTATGTAGTGAGCGACTGGGGAGCTGCTTTAGAAACTGTAGAAAATGCAAATGGCGGTCTTGATTTAGAGATGCCAGGTCCTGCAAAAACTTGGGGGAAAAAACTTTTTGAAGCAGTTAAAGATGGATTAATTGATGAAAAAAAGATTGACGATAAAGTAAAAAGAATTCTTAAGGTTGCCAAATTTACCAAAAGGTTCGACAAAAAAAGAGTTTCAGAAAAAAGTATTGATAAAAAGTCACATCGCGAACTCATTAAACAAACTGCTATTGAAGGTATGGTTCTTTTAAAAAATGAAGAAATCTTGCCTTTTGAAAAAAATAAAATTTCCAAAATTGCTGTTATAGGACCAAATGTTAAGGATAGCCAAATAATTGGTGGAGGAAGTGCGGGGTTGAAACCTCATTATGAAATTCATCCATTGAAGGGTATTTCGAACTACTTGAAAGAAGAAAAAGTAAAAATAAACTATGCGAAGGGCTGTCATATTGACAAATATTTACCAGCTTTAGAAACAGATATCTCTTACATTCCAGGAAAAAAAGAAAAAGGCTTTGAAGTAGAGTTTTTTCGAGGCAAAACTTTTGATGGAAAGCCAGTAGAAAAACAAATTTTAAGTGGCAGTAGGTTTTGGGCACTTCAAGGGTTCGCAAGAGAGTTTTTAGATGAGAAAGAAAGACCCGAATTATCTGTTAAGTTTTCTAGTATCTACAAACCAATAATTTCAGGTGAATTTGAATTTGAAGTTTTTAGCATTGGCTTATCCCGAATTAAAATAAATGGAAAAGTGGTAGTTGATAACTGGTCCTCTCAAAAAAAGGGAGAAGCTTTTTTTGGTTTTGCATGCGCTCCAAAAAGGAACAAGATAAAGCTTTCTAAGGGAAAAGAATATTTAGTCGAGATTGAATATGAATTTGAGGGAAGATTTCCTGCAATTCAATTTGGCTGCAGGCCTCCTGACTCTTCTGATTTGCTTGAAGAAGCAGTAAAAACTGCAAAACAATCCGATGCAGTTATCCTTGTCGTAGGTACAAATTCTGATTGGGAAACTGAAGGCAATGATAGAAAAAGTTTAAATCTACCAGGCGAGCAAGACGCATTGATTAAAAAGATTTTAGCTGCCAATCAAAATACAGTTCTGGTTATCAATACCGGATCTCCAATAAGCATGCCTTGGATAAAATCTTGTCCGGCTATCTTACAAACTTGGTTTCCTGGACAAGAATTTGGAAATGCATTGGCTGAAATATTATTTGGCAAGGAAAGTCCAAGTGGTAAATTGCCTACCACATACCCTAAAAAACTTTCAGATACACCTGCATATTCATCTTATCCGGGCAAAGACCTCCAAATGGATTACAAGGAAAAATTATTAATTGGCTATAAATGGTATGACAAGAAGGATATTAATCCTCTTTTTTCTTTTGGGCACGGTTTATCCTACTCAAAATTTAAATTAAAAAAAGTTTCTCTCTTGAAAAAGAAAAACAAAATAGAAATTAAAGTGAAACTTAAGAACATTGGAAACTTTTCTACCTTTGAAACTGTGCAGTGTTATCTTGAAAGAAAAAAAATTAAAGCTGAAACACCAAGAAAGAAGCTCGTAGATTTTAAAAAATTAAAACTCAAAAAAAATAATTCAAAAAAATTGACTTTAAAAGTTTGTAAAAGAGATCTCTCTGAATGGAACGAAAAAAAATCTATGTGGGAAATTGTAAAAGGAGATTATGTTATTCATGTTGGAACTTCTGTAAGTGATATTTCAATTACAGAAGAGATAAAAATCTAATCAAAATCCAACTGCTCTCTAGAAATCAATATCCCACTTTCATCGGCATAAGCCCAGTTTCCAGGCTCAATTGATACACCTCCAAAATTAATATTCACTCCAATCTCTCCTAGATTCCTTTTTTCGCTTTTTTTTGGAACTGAGCCCAATGCAAATATTCCAATCTTGAAATTAGAAAGAGCCTCAACATCCCTTACACAGCCGTTGATGATGACCGCTTGCCAATTATTCTTTTCTGCAGACTCAGCTATCATATCTCCCATCAAAGCAACATTGGTACTACCTTTGCCATCTACTATCAAAATTCTTCCATCACCCTCGTCTCCAAGAATTTGCTTAACTTTTGAATTATCATCAGGACAAACTGCTGTTTCAATTTTTCCCGAAAAAAAACCTTTTGTACCAAAATTTATAAACTGTAAATTTAAAAAATCTACATGGGGATACTTATCGCTTAGGTCTGGAGTAGTCATATATTTCTATCAATATACATTAAAAAATTAAATCGCTTTACAGATTATCAGGGGCAGTATAATTAAATCGATGAAAGAAATTTTCAAAGCTAGGGTATTTTTGAATAAATCTGGCAGAGGAAGAGTTAAGTACTCAGATGAGGAGTTTCTTTCCTTATCTAAAAGAGAAATGTTCAAAGTTTTTCCAGGAGATGATGTGGTCTGTCAAAAAATGCCGGGAAGCAAGGCAAAAATTAAAGAAGTTATCAAAAGAAATACTAGAGAGCTAACAGGCGTAATTAAAAAGCACAAAGGCAAGACTTTTCTAACTAGTTTAGATAAAAGTTTTCATCTTGATATATTGCTTGAAGGCAAGAATTTAAAAAATCTTAAAACAAATGACATCTGCGAAGTTAAGATAACCTCTCAACCTTCCCTGAAGTACAAGCCGAAAGCAAAACCTATCAAAACTCTGAAAAGTAATGATGTTTTTGAAGAGGCTTTTATTTTTGCTATCAGTGGAACTGATCTCTCTACCGAATGGTCCAAACCTGTCATCAATGAATGCAACAAGATTAATAAAGAAATTTCATTGCAAGACATCAAGCCAAGAAAAGATCTTAGAAGTTTAGATTTTGTCACTATTGACGGAAACAATGCTAAAGATTTTGATGATGCTGTTTATGCAAAGGAAAGTCCCGATGGCTATGTTTTATATGTTGCTATTGCAGATGTTTCCGAATATGTAGCAATAAACTCTCAACTTGATAAAGAAGCTTTGTCTAGAGGAACTTCGGTATATTTTGAAAAAAAAGTCGTGCCAATGCTTCCGGAGCTTATATCAAATAAACTTTGTTCTTTGAGGCCTAATGAAGATAAGTTAGTTTTGACCTGTGAAATTTATCTTAATAAAGCGGGAGAGCTAAAATCTTTTGAATTTTTCAATTCCGTTATTTGTTCTAAAAGCCGTCTCACCTATGACGAAGTAGAAAAATTTTATCAAAAAGGTCAGATTGCTCTATCTGAAAATGTTCTCTCTAATTTAAGAATTCTAAAAAAAATACATTTTTTGAGACGAAAAATAAGAGGAGAAAGAAGAGCTATAGATTTTTATCTTCCTGAATATAAGCCTTTTGGTAAGGGAAATAAAATTATAAAGTTCAAATCAATAAATCACTTAATGGCAAATGAAGTTATAGAAGAAGCCATGATTTTGGCAAACATTTGTGCTGCTAAGTTAACCAAAAAACTTAAAACTCCAATTCCGTTTCGTCATCATGATAATCCTGATTTAAATGAATTAGAAAATCTAAAAGAATTTCTCAAAACCAGAGGTCTGCGCAAAGGCATGAATGAGACGAACCCTAGGAAAAAACTAAATGATTGGCTGAAAGAAATTAAGCAAAAAGATAAATCCTTCTCTTTGATTTATCAAATTTTAAGAAGCATGAAACTAGCTGTTTATTCAGGAAAGGAAAGTAATCATTTCGCACTTGGGCTTGAAGAATATTGCCATTTCACCTCTCCAATTAGAAGATATGCAGATCTGGTAACCCACAGAGTTATAAAGTCTATAATTGACAAAAAGGTAAGCTCCTACTCTCAAGATGAAATAGACGAAATAGCTTTAGTCTGTAGCGAGAAAGATAGAGAGGCAGAAAAAATTGTTAGAGAATCTTCTAAATATTTAAGTTGCAAATGTGCCGAAGAACATATTGGCAAGGAGTTCATTGGGGAAGTTGTTTCAGTATTAGAATTTGGATTATTTATGCACATAAATGATCTAAATATTGAGGGATTTTGTCATATAAGAAATCTTAAGAAATCGCCTTATTATGTTCACGATGCAAAGGCTCATTCTTTAATATCAGCAAATAAAAATGATATCTATGCTTTGGGTGATAAATTTAAAATTAAAATAAAATCTGTGGAAACTTCTAGGAAAAGAATAGATCTAAGGGTAATAAATTAGCCATGAAAAATTTGGAATCTCTAGATCAAAACTTTATCAAAACTTTACTTGATAACGTTCCTCAACAAATTGAAGAGCTTTATGTTCCAAAAAATAAAAATGATAAAAAAACTTTGGGATTGATTTCTGTAGCAAAGGAAAAAGATATACCGATCTTGTTCAATAAAGATAAAAAACTCTCAGCAACTTTCAAACCATCTGTAGTTAAAGATATAAATTTTTTAGAAAAATTAATTGATCAAAAAAAGAATTCTCTAATCTTAATTTTAGATCATGTCATGGATCCACAAAACGTAGGTTCAATCTTAAGAACTGCTTTAGCTGCAGATGTTGATGCCGTAGTGGTCAGTAAAAATAGAGCATGTCATTTAACTGAAACTGTTAGAAAGGTTTCCAAAGGTGCTTCAGAGATTGTTCCTTTTGTCATTGTAAATAATATCAAGTATGTACTTAAAAACCTTAAAAACTTAAATTTCAATATTCTTGGGTGTGATGGAACTGCTGAAAAAAACTATTACGAATGTGATTACAAAATGCCGACGGCTATTATAATGGGCTCTGAAGACATAGGTATTAAGCCAAATTTAAAAAAAGATGTAGATAAAATGATAAGAATTCCAATGAATAAGCAAATAGAAAGTCTTAACGTATCTAACGCTTGTTCTGTTATTCTATTTGAAGCCAGAAAACAAAGAACTTAAAGCAATGTTGGTACAGAGAACACTCACTAATCCTATCAAAGCTACGGGAGTTGGGCTTCATTCAGGAAGAAAAATTACAATTAATCTTCTTCCCGCTCAAGAAGATCAAGGTGTGATATTCAAAAGAGTTGATTTAAAGCCTCACGTAGAAATAAAAGCAGTAGTTGAGAATGTGGGACCTACTTCAATGGCAACAACATTAAAAGATGGAAAAATTGAAATTGCTACTGTGGAACATATGATGTCTGCCTTTGCTGGTCTAGGAATAGACAATGTCACCGTGGAGATAAACGATTGTGAAGTTCCTATTATGGATGGTAGTGCTAGCCCTTTTGTATTTTTGATTCAGTCTGCAGGAATTAAAGAACAAACAAAACCAAAAAAATTTATAAAAATTAAAAAAGAAATCTCAATAACTACAGACAATGGTGCTTATGCAAAATTATCACCCTATGACGGTTTCAAAGTAACTCACTCACTTGTCTATGATGATGAAGCGCGTAAAGGTCATTCTCGAACCACAACAATTGACTTCAACTCAACTACCTATTTGAAAGAAATAGCAAGATCGAGAACATATGGTTTTATGGAAGAATTTGAAGAATTAAAAAAGAATTCTCTTGCCTTAGGTGCTAGCCAAAAAAATGCTATCGCTATTAAAGATAATGAGATTTTGAATGAGGAAGGTTTACGATCCAAAGACGAATTGGTTAAGCATAAAATTTTAGATGTAATTGGAGACTTATATTTATTGCAACACAATCTAATTGGAGAATTTGAGGGTTATAAATCTGGACATACGCAAAACAACTTACTTTTAAGAAAATTAATTGAAGTTCCAGATTCTTGGGAGCTTATTTCTTCCGAAAGTGATAATCCTATAATCGATTACATAGAACCAATCATCGACCCTAGTCTTGGATAAAAATGTCCTTTTTATCATTCTTATTTGGAAGTAAAGATAAGCGAGTTTTACGTCAACTCGGAAGCGTCGTTAATTCAATAAACAATTTAGAAGAATGGTTTCAATCCTTAACAGATGAAGAACTAAAAAATACCTCAAGCAAACTAAAGGAAAACCTTACAAATGGCGCGAATTTAGAAGATTTGCTTCCAGAAGCTTTTGCAGCTGTCAGAGAATCAAGTAAAAGATTTTTGGGTCTTCGCCATTATGATTGTCAATTGATAGGTGGAGCTATTTTAAACAAAGGCATGATTGCTGAAATGGCAACTGGAGAAGGTAAGACATTGGTCGCAACCTTACCTTGCTATCTAAATGCGCTTACAGGGAAAAGTGTCATTGTAGTTACAGCAAATGAGTATTTAGCCAAGAGAGATGCAAACTGGATGTCTCCAATTTTCAAAGGTTTGGGAATGACTGTTGGATTTATTACCCCGGAACTCAATCCTTTGGAGAAAAAAGAAAATTACGCGAAAGACATTGTATACGCTACAAATAATGAACTCGGCTTTGATTATCTAAGAGATAACATGGTTCTCAGAGAAGAGGATCGTCTTCAAAGAGATCCTTATTTTGTGGTGGTAGATGAAGTTGACTCAATTTTAATCGATGAAGCTAGAACTCCGCTAATTATAAGTGGGGTTGCAGAGGATAACGGGCCCCTCTACAAAAAGCTTAGACCAATCGTGAAAAATCTTACTGAAGAAGAATTTGATTTTGAAAAAGAAGAGGTAATAAAGGCAGGAGACTTCACTGTTGATTTGCAATCTAGGTCGATTGAAATTACCGAAAATGGACATGAAAAAATTGAAAATTATCTTAAACAAAATAGTCTCCTTGAAGATTCTGTAAGTCTGTATGCAAGCGAAAATTTAAAACTTCTTAACATGGTTCAGGCTCTTGTGAGAGCTGAAACTCTTTTTGAAAAAAATACAGATTATATAGTCCAAAATGGAAAAGTAATCTTAATCGATACAAATTCTGGTAGAGCCATGCCAGGAAGAAGATTATCAGATGGAGTACATCAAGCTTTAGAGTTAAAAGAAAATCTTGATATTCAAGTTGAAAGTCAGACACTAGCGTCTACGACTTTTCAAAATTTTTTTAGGATGTTTGAAAAACTTTCTGGAATGACTGGAACGGCAAAAACAGAGGCTCAAGAATTTGATGAGATTTATTCTTTAGAGGCTATCTCCATTCCTACTAATCTGCCTATGGTTAGAGAAGATAAAAACGACAAGATTTATCTTACTGAAGAAGAAAAAAATGATGCCATAATCGATGAAATTAAGTCTTATCATGAGAAAGGTAATCCTATTCTTGTTGGCACAATTTCTGTTGAAAACTCCGAAGTTTTATCAAGAAAACTAGACGCATTATCTATTCCTCATCGTGTGTTGAATGCAAAACAAAACCAACAGGAAGCAGAAATTATTTCTCAAGCCGGGAAAGTTCGGGCAGTAACTATAGCAACGAATATGGCAGGAAGAGGAACGGATATCGTCTTAGGAGGTTTCCCAGAAACAGAAAGCACAAGGAAAGAAGTAGTCGACTTGGGTGGTTTGCATGTAATCGGAACGGAAAGACATGAATCTCGAAGAATTGATAACCAACTTAGGGGAAGATCTGGGAGACAAGGAGACCCTGGATCCTCTCAGTTTTTCTTATCACTTGATGATGGTTTGTTAAAAATATTTGCTCCTGACAGAATGAAAGCTCTTATGCAATCATTTGGTGGTATGAAAAAAGGTGAGTCGATTGAACATAAAATGCTAACTAATTCTATTGAAAGAGCTCAGCGTAGAGTTGAAGGAAGGAATTTTGATATTCGAAAGAGAATTCTTGAATTCGATGATGTTTTGAACGAACAAAGACAAGTTATATACAAACAACGTAAAGAAATTCTTGAAGATAGAAATTTAGATGAATTAATTTCAGACATGAGAAATGATGTGTTACGTTCTATTTTTGAAAGTCACATCCCCGAATATGAAATTGAGTCAAACTGGAAAGTTGATGATCTATCAAATATTTTAAAAAATGAGTTTAACCTTGAATTCAATTTGAATTCTGAATTAGAAAATAGCGAGTCCAATACATCGCAAGTACTCAACAAATTTTTAGATTTTGCAGATAAAACTTATTTAGAAAAAAGAAACGAATTTCCTAATGTTTATTCTCAACTGGAAAACCAAATTATTCTTCAAGTTATAGATCAAAGTTGGAAAAATCACATCAACCAACTTGACTCACTAAGACAAAATATAGGATTTAGAAGTTATGCAGGAAAGGATCCGCGCCTTGAATACAAAAGAGAAGCCTTTGAAATGTTTGAATATCTTCTTGAAACCATTAAAAAGGAGTCTACTAAATTCCTCTGTCGCGTCGAAGTTAAGCCAGAAGATGAACAAGAAATTGAAAAAATGAAGTCTAGAGAAATTTTGGATAAAACTAAAACCGTGCATGAAAATTCACCGTCAGCATTTATGGATAACTCTATGTCTAAAAACCAGGCATCTAATAATGATCAACCAGCAGAGGGTAATAGGCGTTTAAGAAGGCTTCAAGCAAAAGCTAACAGAAAAAAGAAAAAAAGATAATGTTCAAAGATATAAAAATCGGCTGCTCTTCGTCCATGACAAAATATGGAAAGCGTCTGGATACAACCATTGTAAAACTTAATAAAGAAGCACTTTGGTCTGGTTTGTTCACTAGTAATAAATTTAAATCTGCACCCGTAGAAATTTGTCTCTCAAAGATTAATAAAAGTGTTTCTCAGCCTAAAGTTTTAATGATCAATGCTGGAAATGCTAATGCTGCAACAGGCTTACAAGGCAAAAAAGATGCTGAAAAACTTATTGAGGAAATTTCATCTGCACTAAAAATATCTAAAGATAATATTCTTCCCTTTTCTACTGGTGTGGTTGGAGAATTACTGAATATTAATAAACTTTCTAAGGCCTTTAAAAAGTGCGCTGATAAACTTGGAAACAATACTTGGCAAGACTTCGCTAAAGCAATAATGACTACTGATACTTGCCATAAAGTAGTCAAAAAACAGTTTTTACTGGGCAAGCAAAAAATAAATGTAATCGGAATTGCTAAAGGCGTTGGAATGATTGAGCCAAATATGGCGACTACACTTAGTTTTATTTTTACGGATTTAAAAATTTCAAAAATGCAATTAAGAAAATTACATAAAGATATTTGCGATCAAACGTTTAATGCGATATCAATTGATGGCGATCAATCCCCAAGTGACTCTAGTATTTTTGCAACTACATCAGAGAAGAATAGCGATCTTAAAAAATATCATAAAAAAATTAAGAGTAACTTTACGGAAGTTTTTAAGGAATTAGCCGAAAAGTTGGTTTTAGATGGTGAAGGTGCAACTAAACTTATCAAAATTAAAGTTTCAGGATTGAGTTCTTATAAATCTTTAAAGAAAGTTGCTTTAAAAGTCGCAAACTCTCCCCTGGTTAAAACAGCCGCATATGGTGAAGACCCTAACTGGGGTAGGATCATAACAGCAGCAGGAAATGCTGGTGAAAAAGAATTTGATATGAAAAATTTGACTCTTAAAATTGGTAATCATTCAGTTTTGGTTAATGGAAAACTAAATCCTAAATACTCTGAGTCAAAAGGTAAAAAGGAATTTAGAAAAAAAATAATCAACATCGAAATCATTCTCGGAAAATCTAAAAACTCTGCTGTTGTTCTGACATCAGACTTATCTCCAGACTACATATCAATAAATAGTGATTACAGAAGCTAGTTTTATTCCAATAACTCCAGAAAAAATTCCAGAAAACTTCTTTTTTCAAATAGACAAACTTTTAAATAAATCAAAATATTTAATATACCGAGTCGATGGATTTAATTTTTCATTGGAACATTGGAAAAAGACTAAAGAGATCTATGAAAATAAAGGAGGTAAAGTAATTTTAAACTCGAGGTTATATGGCAAAACCTCCAACAATGAATATCTCCATCTAACCTCCAATGACCTGATTAAAACAAAGAAATTGAGTTCTTTAATTTTAGGAGCTTCTTGTCACAATGAAAAAGAGGTATTAAAAGCCGCTCAACTTGGGCTTGATTATATATTCATCTCTCCTATAAAAAATATTGAAAACAAAAAGCCTGCTTTAGGCTGGAAGAAATTTTCTGAACTTGCCAAATTATTTCCTGGGCCTTGCTTTGCTCTAGGGGGTTTACAGCCAAAAGACTATAAATTTGCAAGGGAGAATGGTGCTCAAGGAATTGCTGGGATCAGTGGATTTTTTAATCCTCAGAGTGAGATAAATCTGAAGAAATAACATTTCTTTCATTTAACCAATCAGATAAATCTAAAGAGCGACATCTTTCCGAGCAAAAAGGTCTAAATTTTTTATCAGCACTTTCCAAAATTTCTTCTTTACAACTTGGGCATTTCATTTGGTTTCAATTTGAGCTATCAACTTTTGATGTAATTCCTTTACTGCTTTTGCAAGGTCATCTAAAGAGCCTTCGTTCTCTATAATATGATTTGCAAGCCTAAGTCTTTCCGAGCGGTTGATTTGTGAGAGTATTATAGTTCTGACTTGTTCTTCAGAAACCTCATCTCTTGTCTTTGTTCGTAAAACTTGGGTTTCTTCCGATACATCAATTACTAGAGTCTCATTGCAATGATTTGATTGTTTTGTTTCGAATAATAATGGGGAAGCCAAAATAGTATAAATCGAAGTAGATGACTTTAATTCTTGAGAAATCAAATCAGCAATTAAAGGATGGAGTAAATTTTCTAACCAAATTTTTTCTTCTTCTTTCTCAAAAATTATCTCTCTTAATTTTTTTCTATTAAGCTCGCCAGAAGAAAGAAGTATTTTTTTGCCATACCTTTTTTCAATCTCTACAAGACCCGCTTCTCCCTTTTGAACAGGCACTCTTGAAAGAATATCGGCATCAACAACTTTAACTCCTAATGAAGAAAAGATATCAGTTGCCGCTGATTTCCCAGAGCCAATTCCACCGGTTACTCCTAGAACAAACATTTTTTATATTTTTTTTTAAAAATTCTATACTATGGTAATTCTTTCACAATATTTTGTAAGCATGAATCCATATCGACTTCTTTTTTTTCTAACTGTCTTAAATCTTCTTAACATTACAGATAGACAATTAATTGCAAGTTTTGCCAACTATATAGTTCCAGAGCTTGAACTTACAGGCTGGCAATTTGGACTCCTTACTTCTTTAGCATTTATTTTCTTTTATTCAATAATGGGTTTGTTCATGGGAGCACTTGCCGATCGTGTGAATAGATCTAGGTTAATTGCTTTTGGAGTAGTACTTTGGAGTATTTTTACGATGGCTTCTGGAGCGGCAAAAGGATTTATTACTTTGGCTTTACCAAGAATGTTTATTGGAGTTGGGGAGTCTATTATTACTCCAACTTCGATGTCCCTCTTAGGAGATGCCTTTCCTCCAAAAAGGATGGGATTTGCCGCAGGTTTTTATTACTTAGGGGTTCCTTTGGGAGTCGCAATAAGCCTTCTTTTGGTCGGATTTGTTGCAGATATAAAATCTCCGGTTTTTTTAGAAGGTCTTCTTGGTGAGACAATTGGCTGGCGAGGCTGTTTTTACATGTTAGGTATTCTGGGTATTTTCTTAGGACTTTGTATGTTGCTGTTCAAAGATAAAAAAAGAATTGAAGGTCAGAATTCAATAAATACTTCAGATGAAATACTGTCCTTTTCCGAAGTGATGAAGATTTTGATTAATGCTTTGCAGAAGTCGCCTGCCTTAACACTTACAATTTCAGGAGGTGTTTTTTATCATATTATTCTTGGCGCAGCAGCTTTTGAACAAATTTGGTTGGTTGAGGAAAGAGGCTTTGATAGAAGTGTAATTGCACAAATATCTGGAATTATTGCTGTTTTTGCTGGATTAGCAGGAGTCTTGTTTGGCGGATTGGTAAGTGATTGGTGGCTAGAAAAAACAAACCAAGGCAGGCCTATTTTCTTGTTTTGGCTATCGCTAATCTTATTACCAATTGGAGTAATCTACAGGTTTGTTGAGCCGACTACGGTCATATTTTGGGTTGGAGTGGTAATTGGATATTTTCAGCTAGGTTGTTTTTACGGTCCCACTTTCTCTACAGTTCAAGAATTGGTTCCTGAAAAGATTAGAGCGACAATAGTTGCCTTCTATATTCTTTGTATAAATTTAATTGGACTGACTATCGGATCTCTTGGTGCAGGAATTTTGATAGACCTAACGAAAGGTTCTCTTGCAGAGCCGTATACTTGGTCTCTTTTAATTTTTGGTTTTATCGGGTCACTTGCCATTCCATGCTATTACATAGCGGGACGAAGATATGCTAAAGATAAAGCAAATTTAGAATTAGCAGTTTAATCTCCAGAAACTACTGTGGTTTTAACCGAGTCTTTTTTAAAGTTTCTAAAAAACTGAAAGGCTTTTATTGACATCAAACGGAAAGTTCTGTCGATAAAAGGAATTTTTTCTTTTTCAGTCTTAACTTCGCAAGTTTGCTTTCCACGGATTAATTTTCCTGGAAGTACTCCTGTTGCTTCACCGGCTTGATAAACAACCTCACCACTTTTCACAGTAGCCACATAGCCAAAAGAATTTTGTATCAATCGTCTGCCGCCCATAGGAAGGTCATATACCATTTTAGGATGAGTAACATTTAGTTTTTCGAAATCTATAATATTTAAGTCGGCCAACATACCGGTCTTAATTTCGCCTCGATCAAACAAACCATAGGTTTCAGCTGTATCCTTCGTTTGCTTCCTAACTATCAGCTCAATAGGTATTTTATTGCCAGCTTCTCTGTCTCTAGCCCAATGCGAAATGTTAGTTGTTGGCATGCTTGCATCGCAAATTAATCCACAGTGTGCGCCGCCATCGCTCCCTCCGGCTACAGATGATTTTAAGCTGTAAAAACGCTCTACAAAATCTAACTTATGATTATCATAGGGAGTGAAACAAGCATAAACTAAATTTGTACCTTCGTTTTTAAGGAATTCATCATAAATTACTTCTAGCTCGGAAACTCCTTTAGACTCTGCCAAAGCAGTAATACTATCCTCTTTTCCAGGTTCATAATTAGGAGGATCACCCAAAATAAATTGTGTGTCGTAATTTGAAATCAACTTAAGACCTAAGTTAGCTGCTTCTTTAATTTCATCTTCAGATTTTGTATTGCCTTGCTCATTCAAAGATTTTTCTATCTCTGAGGCAAAATTTGGCTTTTCGTTTAAAAGTCTTTCCTTAAAAGCAGGATCTCTCATAATTTGAACTCTTTCAGACAAAGGCAGCTCAGCAATTTCTCTATAAGAAGGATGGCCTATAAAAGGATGTAAAGAACTTTCTAGCCCAAACATCATTCCCACATTTCTTCCAGGAAATTGAGGTCTAACGTTTTTGCCTTTTAGAAACTGTTCTTCGCAAAATAAGATGGTTTTTAATGCATCGCCGCTGGTTTGAAGTACTGTAAGACCACAATCACTTTTTCTTACGTATTCTTTCATCCAAGACATTTCTATTTCTTTATCAAGCCAATCAGAAACAATTTCTAGTGTGCCCTCACCTGCTTTATCTATTGCAAAAGCCAAAGATTTCATTTCTTCAGAACTAGCTTCTGTTCCAGGAACATAAACACCGTGAACATCTCTGTGCAAGATTGTTCTAGAAGTACTAAAACCTAACGCTCCAGATTCTATTGCCTCAGTAACAAGTTCTGACATTTCAGAAATTTCTTTTTGAGATGCATCAACTTGGCTTTGACATCTTTCGTAGCCCATTACATAACTTCTTAAAGGCCCATGTCCAATCATAAAGCCCAAATCCATTACAAAGTCTTTCTTTTCAATTGCATCTAGAAATTCTGGAAAGGTTTCCCAATTCCAATCAACTCCTTCATGAAGTGCAGTACCTGGAATATCTTCAACTCCTTCCATCAGCTGAATAAGGAATTCTTCATCTCCTGGTTTCACTGGAGCAAAACCAACTCCGCAATTTCCCATCACAACAGTGGTAACGCCGTGCCAACTTGATGGTGTTAAATATGGATCCCAACAGACTTGTCCATCATAGTGAGTATGAATGTCTACCCATCCCGGAGTAACTATATTTCCCTTTGCGTCTATTTCCTTTTTACCAGAGTTTTCGACAATTCCTACAGCAGAAATCTTTCCATTATCTATTGCTACATCTCCGTGAAATGGTTTTTTGCCACTTCCATCTACAATTTTTCCGTTTCTAATAACTAAGTCGTGTAATGCTCTCATGCAAGAAAATATAGATTATGGCAGTAATACTGTCAAAGAAATATTTTGGTGGAGCTACGCGGGATCGAACCGCGGACCTCCTGAATGCAAATCAGGCGCTCTCCCAGCTGAGCTATAGCCCCAAAGGAATTGGATTATAT
>MDTE01131145.1_pt1 | contig 16326 bp, 16 predicted proteins | sample 811231 | NCBI WGS metagenome assembly MDTE01 (sample SAMN05326651, study PRJNA326480) | marine metagenome | isolation source: seawater | place: Indian Ocean: Red Sea | collected 2010
CCAGGTGTAGTCATCTTTTTCACCTAAATCAAGTTTAAATATGTAGCAATTGGGATAATCTTGAACCAGTGATGTTAGCACTTGGGTTGTGTTAAAACACTGTTCAGTCTGGAGCTTAATTTTTGTAGCTAGGACAACCTTTTTATACGTTCCCTTTTCAATTTCATTGAGTGCAACTTGGATTGTCTTATTCCACTCTTCTGTTACAGGTCGTGTATTTTGGACTGGAGAAGAACAATCAGGAAGATTGTCTGGTTCCGCTATGTTTGTCAGAAGGTGCTCTATGTTTTTTTCAAGTTCGGAAAGTGTATTTTGGTTTTTTATATTGAGAACTAAAAGAGCTTTTACTACGTTCTCACGTTGCGTTATCAATAGTTCTGGAATTAGAAATGACCAATTGCCATAAGGCTTCCAAAGTTCATCGTAGCGTGTGCTTTGGGGATCAAAGCGGGCGCCACCAAAACATTTTAGCTCACTAAGTGCCTCACTATTTCCTTGTGTAGTTGCAAGAGTTTTCCTAACTTCTTGAATTCCTTCTTGAAGTGTTGATTCGTCATTACCTTTTAGTTCTATTGCTTTACCAAAACCAAACATTTGTGTTTTTTGGTCAGGTTTTTCCCAAATTACTGTTGCCGATTGTCTAAGCTGTTCAGCTTTTAGAGAACTTAGCCGATCTGTTAAGTCTGAAGGCAATAAAACTGCGATGAGTCCAGAGTGTTGTTTGCTATATAAAGCGACATCTTGTGCAAATAAAGACGAAATCTCGTCTGTTTTTAGCAAATTCCCAATGTTTGTCACGCTCGCGTACCTTGTAAAAAATTCGTGTGCGTACAGGATACCTTTTGAAGTGTCTACCGGCGAAATATCTACCCCCGAGAGGAATCGAACCTCTGCCTTCGGCTCCGGAGGCCGACACTCTATCCGCTGAGCTACGGGGGCTATATCAAATGGTAGCCTTTTGTATTGCATACCGCATGAATTGGCAGACAGTGATACGCTTCTGTAGATTCTTTTTTAAAGGTTGGAATAATGCCTATTTATGAATTTCGTTGTTCAGACTGCAATGATGTTTTCGATATCAAGCGATCTCGTGATGAGGCTGGTGAACCAATGACGTGTCCGAAAGATGGTGCGGAGGCGATCCGTATCTTTGGTGCGGCAATAATTGTGCCAGATAGTGGTGGCGGAGATTTTGATTTCGGTGATATGGATATGGGTGGCATGGATATGGGTGGCATGGATATGGGTGGCATGGATATGGGTGGTATGGATATGGGTGGTATGGGTGGCATGGATATGGGCGGTATGGATTTTTAAACGAGGAAGCTAAATGGATTTAAAATTAAATGGGAAAGTTGCATTAATTACTGGAGGTAGCCAGGGTATAGGTTTAGCAACTGCAGTTGAGTTTGCACGCGAAGGTATTGATGTTGTTATTTGTGCTCGTCGTCAAGAACTCTTGGATGAAGCTGTTGCTGAAATTAACAAAGTTACAGGACGATCGGTGCTTGCTCTGTCTGCGGATGTAAGCAAGGCTTCGGATATTGATCGTGTGGTGGATTCAGTGATCACCAAATACGGAAGGTTAGATATTCTTGTGAATAATGCCGGCCGGTCTGCTGCAGCACCTTTTGAAGAAGTTGACGATACTATTTGGAATGAGGATCTTGATCTGAAACTAATGGCGGCAATCCGTTGTAGTCGTGTTGCATTGCCACATTTAGAGGAATCTGGTGAAGGAAGGATTATCAACATCACAGCTGTTGGAGGTAAAGCACCTCCGGCTGGATCGCTCCCAACTAGTGTTAGCCGTGCGGCAGGTATCGCTTTGACGAAAGCAATGTCAAAAGATCTTGCAAAGAAAAATATTCTCGTAAATACAATTTGTATAGGCCTTGTAAAAAGTGGACAGATTGAAAACGCTGCTAGGAGTAGGTTTCCTGACCTAACACTTGAGGAGGCTTATTCAAAAATGGGTTCACCAGTTCCTCTAGGACGTGTTGGAGAAGCGCGGGAAGTAGCTGCATTGGTGGCTTTTTTGGCTTCACCTTTAGCGGGTTACATTACAGGGACTGCTATCAATGTTGATGGCGGTTCAGGCATGACTGTTTAGGAATTTAGTAACTACCTTGCTGATCAAAGATGCGCTTGGGATTGGCGATGGTCATTTGATTAATTTGTTCCTCGCTTATACCTCTAGCACGCAGTTCAGGTAAAACATCTTGACTTATGTGTAAGTAGTGCCAATTTGGCATAATCTCTTGTCGGTCCTCACGTTTTCTTGCATCCATTTGGCAGTTCGTATCATGTGATAGAACTATTTGTTTAGAAAATCCTAATTCACAAAGTTTTACGATCGTATCGATTCTTTCTTCAGTCGTCAGGGCACGATCGATTCCGAATCGGTCCATACCTATTGTGCTGCCTCTTTCCATGAGACGTGTTAAATAGTCGATATCAGTTGTGTCACCAGAATGTCCTATTACAACCCTTGATAAATCAACACCTTCATCCTCAAAAATATTTTGTTGTGCTAGACCTGATTGGGTACTTACATCGGTATGTGTACTAATAGGGACACCTGTACGTCTGTGTGCACGTGCACCTGCACGAAGCATTTTCTCATTTTCCTCGTCGACAGTTGGTTCCGTTGCAAGTTTAATAATTCCTGCATGGATTTGTGAATTAGCTATACCGTCTTCAATATCTTTTACGAAAAGATCAGCTATTGAATCAGAATCCAGTGATTGGAATACATTTGGCGGCTGACGCCACACCCCTGTGCACATGACGATATTGACAGGGCTATTCTGGGCGACCTCATTGATGAGAATAGGATCACGACCTAAATCAACAGTTGTGAGGTCCACAATTGAATCAATGCCAGCAGCTTTCATTTTTTCCATAGTTGAGATGGCATTTTCGATTTCCGCATCGTGGTTCCATAGATGTGGCCAGTTGGAATAAACACCAGGTGAAAGAATAAAAATGTGTTCATGCATCAATGTGAATCCGAGGTCTGCAGTATCTATGTGGCCGAGTACCGTTGCGATTTGAGTCATAATTTCCCTCATGCTAGAAAATAAGCGTGTGTACATCCTAACCGTTGGCTTAGGAAAAAGACGTTTTTTATTGATTGATTTTTGCTCGTAAACATTATTTAATTAAGTGGAGTTTATTTTTATGAATCCTGTGAGCACGTTAAAGCAGTTAGATGTTCTTTTCGATTCTTCTAAGACGGAAGAGGTTGTGCTTTTCCTACATGATTATGCATGTCCGATTAGCTCAAGGGCATATCAGCAAATGTCTCGTTTGGATGCTGTCGTGAATTTGATTGATGTAGCCAAATTTAAGGATTTAACTGCAAATATTGCTGAACGTACTTCTGTTGTACATGAATCTCCGCAAGTAATAATTTTGCGAAATGGAGTTTCGGAATGGGATGCATCCCACTTTGGAATTACAGAAAAACGTGTCAAAAATGCGTTAGCTACTGACACGAATCTTTAACGAGGTTAATCCGCGGAAAACTGCATTGGTGTTATATCGTGGTGGTTCTGTGAGCTCGATGGTACTCCATTGCTTTAAGACTTTTTCAAATCCAATCTCTCCTTCTAAGCGCGCTAAAGGTGCGCCAAGACAGTAATGAATGCCACGACCTAAGGAGAGGTGGTCTCGTCCATTAAGATTGTCTAGTCGCAGTGAATCGGGAGTTTCCCACATGCCTGTGTCGTGATTTGCTGCTCCATGCAGGAGAATTATAAAATCACCCGCTTTGATTAATTTCCCCCCAATTTCAACATCCGTGAGTGCAACGCGTCCGTTTGACGCTACAGGTGTATCGTACCGAAGCATTTCCTCTACAGCTAAGTTCATTTGATCTAAATTATTTCGTAACCAGTTCAGTTGGTCAGGGTTTTTTAATAGGGCATACATCCCATTACCTAGTAGATTTGCCGTAGTTTCGTGACCAGCTACGAGCAAAAGCCTTAGTGAGGCGTGAACTTCTGCATTAGATAGTTTGTCACCCTCATCCTCGGCTTTTACGAGTAAAGAGATCAAGTCGTTTTCTGGTGCTGTTCTACGCTGTTCAATAATTACGTTGAAGTATTTTGCTAGTTCAATACCAGCTTGTGTCGCGTCCTTGATCTCTTTAGAAGTCAGTCCGGGTTCGAGTGTACGCGCAAGCTTAGCTGTCCATGATTTAAATTGGACTCTGTCTTTTACTGGGACCCCAATCATTTCTGCGATAACAGTTAAAGGGAAAGGGATTGCATATCTTTCGAGAAAGTCAAATTCACTTTCATCTCCAATATCTTCGATTAATGTTTTTGCCACAGACTGAACTTTTGACTCCCATAGAGTTATTGCTTTTGGAGTAAAGGCATGAGCCACAAGTGTTCTTAGCCTTGTGTGATCGGGTGGGTCAGAGGCAAGCATGCTAGGCACATCAGGCTCAGCTTCTGCCAATCCAGACTCGTCAGCTTTTGAGTTTGAGAATCGGTGATATCCAGGATCCCCGAAAATAATCTCTGTTAATGTTTTTTCCTCATTTTTTTTATCTGCTCGTTGTTCTCTAGGGTTTCCGTTTGAAAAACGTTTATGGTCACGAAGTACGGCGTCGACATCTGAATGTCGGCTTAAAACCCAAGCTTGAGAAATATCAGACCAGTGAATCGGATCTTTGTTACGTAGTTCATTCCAATTTTTGTAAGGATTTTGGTAAGTAGATTTTTTAAGCGCATTGTATACCACACCTGTTTTCCGTTTCTCGATAATCGCGCGCCGTTTAAGTATGAACTTGATCAAAGTCGAACGGATACTTTTCTGTAATAAGGATCCAACAAAAAGGTCTATGATCTTGGCTTGTATGATGCCTCGACGTAGTGGTTTCTCACTAGTTACCCCTTGTAGATTCCCCATGTTAATGCTCCTGCTAGTTTAAGAACCATACCTTTCCGAACGGTAATTTGACATACGAGTTGCATCGCTTGAAAGTTCCGGTCCAAGTTCACTTTCATCAATAGTTCCTGCATGGTGCCTAGCTGATTTTGCACTATCAAATGTAATCCATTTTTCTGGGACAATTTCTAAAACCACTCGTAGTGGAGAATCTAGCATTTCAACAAAATTGGCGGCATCTTCTTCGCTATCGGGATGCAACCGTTTTCCGAGAGCAGGATAAAACCAATCCTTTAACTCCTGATCATTTTCATGAATTATGGCTCTTCCTTTTGCTGTTGCTGTACCGGTCGGACAACCGCTATCAGGCGGAGCGGTGCGCCCACTTATAACTACTGAACAACGAGGGTCTCGTCTTAATGCAGCGACGCGATGACGATGTCCTCCACAAGTAATCCAAAATCTACCTTCATGCCAAACATATGCATGCATTACTCCAACAGGCCAGCCATCTTTTGTGGACCAATTGAGGACACATTCTCCGGAAAGGTTACATATCTTCTCGAGTTGTTCATTGTCGTAAGGATAAATAGAAACTGATTCGTGATCTGTTGCTTTTTGAGCGAATGCCATATGAGCCTCTCATCGTTATCGTTTTAGGTAAGTGATGATAAGAGACTAAAGCGCGGTCTTCAATATGTTTATTCTTATTTAGGTTTTATGTTTTTGGTCGGGGTGGACAGATTCGAACTGTCGGCCCCACGCTCCCAAAGCGCGTACTCTACCAGGCTGAGCTACACCCCGACTGTTCAAGGCTACTCTATATATGGGGTGTAGAGAAAATTCTGACTCTATTGTTGTGCACATCCAATAATGTCAGACACATCTTTAATATTGTTTTCGTCAAACCATTTTGTTAACTCTGAAAGTATGTCAAGGGTTGCGGTCGGGTTTGAGAAGGAGGCAGTTCCCACTTGTATTGCTGTTGCACCAGCCATAAGAAATTCAATAGCATCCATTCCATTGGTTATTCCACCGCACCCAATTACCGGAATTTTTACTGCACTCGAAACTTCATAAACATTTCGCAGGGCAATTGGCTTTATAGCTGGTCCACTTAGACCGCCTGCTCCTCTTTTAAAAACTGGTTTTCCGGTTGCTGAGTCGATAGCCATACCGAGGACAGTATTTATTGCGCATATCGCTGCTGCACCTTCGTCTTCGCAAGCCATGGCTATACTTTTTGTGTCAGAAACATTAGGTGTTAATTTTACGATAACTGGTACCTCTGAATGTCTCACTACTGCTCTTGTAACAGAAGCTGCTCCTTCAATGTCTTGGCCAAATTCAAGACCAGAATCAACATTAGGACATGAGATATTGAGTTCAAGAGCAGCAATGCCATCTATATGTCCGAGTGTTTCAGCGAGTTCTATAAATTCCTTTTCAGTTTCCCCTGCGATATTAACTATTACGGGTAAAGATAGTTTTTCCCACTGAGGTGCAAATTCTTTAATGATCTTCTCAACACCTACGTTTTGAAGCCCTATTGAATTAAGCATGCCTCCTGGGGTTTCAACAGCACGGGGCTGACTGTTTCCGGAACGCGGAAGCATAGTCACACCCTTCGAGACGATAGCGCCTAAAAGAGTGATATCGAAATGCCTTGCAAATTCAAGGCCCCATGAAAAGGTTCCAGACGCAGGCATAACTGGGTTTTGTAATATGAGGTCGTTTTTTCCAGACGGTGCAAGGTTCACATTTAATTTTGTCGCCATAGTATAAGTTTACGAGAAAGCACCGAACTCTTCCTGTGCAGTTTTATTTTCCTGTTAGAAGAACCCCAGCTACCATTGATGTAGGCTACTTTTCGTGGTCTAAGTAGAATTGGTTGAGCAATCGATCTTCTTATATACCGCGTTAAGCAGCTGTATTTCTTATACGAATAAGTGATGTGACTATTCCCGATCAAGATACCATTATTCAAGCACTTACGGCTGTGCAAGATCCCGAGCTACATCAGGATATTGTTTCTTTGCAGATGGTTAAAGACATCGAAATTGAAGAAACAAAAATAACTGTGACAATTGAGTTGACTACACCTGCTTGTCCTCTACGTGAAACTATAGAAAACGACATACGTGAGGTGTTACTACCTCTGGATGGTGTAGAAGTTGTGGTACTTGAGTGGACGGCTCAGGTTAAAGCTAGTGTGCCGCGTGAGGGACAGAAAGTCGTTGAAGGTGTCGCAAATATTATTGCTGTTGCATCCAACAAAGGTGGTGTTGGTAAGTCAACAGTGGCTACAAATTTAGCAGTTGCATTAGCAGAAGCTGGGGCAAAAACTGCGATAATTGATGCAGATATTACTGGCCCTAATATTCCTACAATGTTTGGTTTACCTGCTGGTTTGCAAGCTGAAAATACTGAAGGATTGCGTCCAATAGATAAGCATGGTGTGCAGGTAGTTTCTCTTGGGTTTTTGTTGCCGAAAGGTACTCCAGTTGTTTGGCGTGGGCCAATGATTGGGAGTGCGGTGCGTCAGCTTTTGCATGATGTGGCTTGGGAGGAGATTGAATATTTAATAATTGATTTACCCCCGGGAACCAGTGATGCGTCAATGAGCATGGCTCAAGAAGCACCAATTGCTGGTGCAGTTATAGTTTCAACACCTCAAGACGTTTCGTTGGAAGATGCAATGAAAGCAGTTTCAATGTTTGAAAAATTAGATGTGCCTGTTTTTGGGATGGTTGAGAATATGAGTTATTTCGTTGCTCCTGATACAGGTGTAACGTATGACATTTTTGGTCATGGTGGTGCTAAAAAGGCTGCAGATGAGCTGGGTATCGATTTTCTTGGTGAAATCCCAATTGAGCCTGCGATACGTGAGGGTGCTGATCGAGGTGTTCCAGTTGTAGTGAATGCTCAGGACTCCGATTCTGCGAAAGCATTTACGCAAATCGCAGGGTCCGTTGCTGCTCGTATAAGCGTATTACAAAGGATGAGTATTTAAATAATGTCAAAAAATATAAATGAAAAAAACAACGAGAACGAAGTAGTAGATTCTTCTGAAGATAAAGATGCTATAGACGGTGAAGAATCTCGCAAGGAAGTTGTTTCAGAAATATCAAATCGGAAATCAAATAATCGTCGTCCGAAAGTCAACAAAGCATCTTCAGACGACGATATCGACAGGTTGTTTGAGATTGTTGAAGATCAAAGTGAACGCCTTGAAAGCTTTATTGAGTGGACCGAAGAGCGTTTTGATGGAAAGAAGCGTGAAGATGAGGAGAACCTTCCTAGGTTTGGGGTTTTTGTTGATTCAGCAAACGTTGAACTGGCTCTTGATCGTTCTAAGAGGAGACTTGATTGGGGAAGAGTGCTAAAAACTTTGACAAAAGGGCGCCGTCTAGTTCGTGCAATTGCCTATTCTCCGGTCCATGAAGACGTGAATGTTAGTATGGAAAGTCAAAGATTTGTGGAGCCATTTTTAGGTAATGGATACAAAGTTATCACAAAGCCATTGAAACGATTTAGTGACGGTACGGTTAAGGCGAATGTCGATATAGAGTTGGCAATCGATCTTTTAACAATGAGCGATCGCTTGGATATTGCCTGTATTGTTTCTGGCGATGGTGACTTTCAGCCACTAGTAGAAGCAGTCCAGAGTCGTGGTGTCCGAGTAGAAGTTGCTAGTGTGGGTAATGCCATAGCATCACATCTTAGAAAAGCTGCTGATGACTATATTAATTTAGATAAAATGCTCAAATAAAGTATTTTTCAAAATTTTTGTAAAGGTTTTGCTTTTTGGGTTTTTGTAACTCGTTTCGTAGAATTTCTTCAATTATAGAAACTGTGTTGTGTAGTTCCCCATCGTTATTCTGGATAACATAATCGTTCAGGTTTGAGTGGGCTTGTTCTTCTTGTGATTTTGCAAGTCGTTCTTTAAGTTGTTTGGATGTTTCACTGCCTCTATCTAGTAGTCGTTCACGCAGAGAATCTTCTTCAAGGGTGAGCAGGATAATGATAATTTCCTCTGAAAAATCTCTCCAAAATTTGGCTCCCTGCAAATCTGTTCTGATAATTGTGGTACCACCTGTTCTTATACATTTTTTAAGTTCTACAATTTCCAGACCTTTGAAGTCTTCGTAAACCTTTGCGTATTCTATAAATTCGTTATTTTGCACTCTTTTTTCAAATTCTGAAGTGCTCAAAAAATAATAATCTACCCCATGGGTTTCATTTTTTCGTGGTGAGCGAGTAGTGCTTGTTATTGCTCGTCGTACCTTTTTATCTCGTGTAAGTTCATCAATAACGCTATCTTTTCCTACCCCAGACGGTCCATGTATAACGACTAACAAAGGATTTTCACCATTGGTCATTTTAAACCTGCGCTACTTTTTTTAGGGTATTCCAGAAGGTCGGGTAAGATATTGAGACCGCATCGTTTATCACTTCTGTTTCATTTTCCGCGAGTGCACCTGCAATTGCAGCTAAGATTCCGATGCGATGATCCATTTGGCCATCTAAAAGGGTTCCAGTTAGGGTATGGCCACCTTCTACTACGAAACCATCTTCCGTAGCGTTAATTTTGGCACCCATTGCTCCCAAAACACTGATAATTGCATCAATACGGTTAGATTCTTTAACCCGTAATTCTTGCGCATCACGGACGATAGTTTGTCCTTTTGCGTAGCAACCAAGTAAGGCGATTAGGGGTAATTCATCAATTGCACGGGGAATTTCCTCGCCTGCAATAGTTGTTCCGATTAGTTGTGATGTTCGGATTAATAAGTTAGACATTGGCTCAATTTCAGAATCTCTAATAGTCTCTATTTCCAGTTGTGCCCCCATTCTTAGAAGAATGTCTAAGAGACCGGTTCTGGTCGGATTGGTACCAACTTTTTGGATCTGAATCTCAGCGTTTGGATGACACGCTCCTAGAACGAGCCAAGGTGCAGCACTTGAAATATCACCAGGAATTGTTAAGGAGACAGACCCTAACGCAGATGACGGTTCTATCTGGATACTATTGTTGTCATGGTTAATTTTTGCCCCCATTGATTGGAGCATTAGCTCAGTATGGTTTCGTGTAGGTTCAGATTCGACAACAGTTGTAGGTTTATTGGTATAAAGACCAGCTAAGAGGATTGCAGATTTTACTTGGGCACTGGCTACTGGCATGTCATAAGTGATCCCATGTAAGTTGCTGGGGGTTATTTGAAGGGGTGCCGTGCCAGATGAAGTTCCCGTAATGTTTGCATTCATTAGAGTGAGTGGTTCAATTATTCGGCCCATTGGTCTTTTTTGTAATGAGGCATCTCCCTCCAAGGTAGTCGGAAATGATTGTGAAGGTAATATTCCTGAAAGCAGTCTCATTGTTGTACCTGAATTGTTACAGTCGAGACTCTTTTGACTTTCATTGGATTGGAAGCCACGTAGGCCTTTTCCAGTAATGATTACATTTTTCCCCTGTGACCAATCAATTGGTATTCCTAATGTGCTTAGACAGTGGGCAGTTGATCTGACATCTTCAGAATCCAGTAGATTCTTTAGTTCTGCCTTCCCATCTGCGATCGCATTAAAAATTAAAGCACGATGTGAGATGGATTTGTCAGCCGGTGGCTGGATCTTTGCAGAGATCCGTTTTTTTCGACTAACGTTCACGCCTTTTTAGTTCCTCTTCCTTACGATCCAAGTCCTGCATACGATCTTTCAACCTACCGTATAAGTAGCCTCCCATAAGCATCTGTCCCATCGTATCACCAAATGTTGGCGTGGTTCCGTCACCTTTTTCTGGGATTTGGCGACCTTTTGGGATTTCATCGAATATTAGTCTTTCAGTTTGAGTTTGTTGTAACAGGCTTGTGAGCATTTCATATCCAGAAACTGCTCTTAAGTTCTCATCATCATCAGACTCTTTCTCTTGGACTTCTCCAATAATGTCGTGACCAGCTTCGAGACCTTCAATAATTATTCCAAGTTCATCACGATAATTTTTTAGCCAAGCAGTAAGAGCAGTCTGGTTTGTTTCAATAATGCCACGGCCCATTTCAGGATCACCTTTGGCCAATCTAGTCATTTCATTAAAAGCGGGACCTGCAAGAACTGAAGCATCGTCCCAAAAGTTACTGTCTCGAACCATCCTAAAAAGTGCTACGGCAAGGAGAAGTGGAACGTGGCTAACACTTGCAACATGTTGGTCATGCTCTATTGGGTCTACAAATACTGGGTATGCTCCTGTTTGTTCGATCAGGGCCAGGATCGTTTTAACTGATGTTTCTGATGCAGTGGTTGATGGCGTTAATGCCCATGCAGCTCCTTCAAAAAGGTTGATATTTGCAGCACTTGGACCGCTTTCGTCTGAACCTGCCATTGGATGACCACCAATTATATTTACAGACTTAGGAAGAATTCGGATGGCATGCTCTAGAAATTCTGCTTTTGTGCTACAGGTATCAGTAACCAACGCGTCTCCATGAACGTAATCTTTTAGTTCTTCAAGAACAGTTTTTGCTGCAAGTGGTGGCGTTGCAATTATGACTACATTTGCATCAGTAACTGCTTCTTTTATACTCCTGCTGCGCTTGTCTATTGCGCCTGCTTTTTCTGCAGTGCGTTCTCGCCCACGTTCAATGTCGTAACCTACGACGGTGTAATTGCGTTTCTTATTTTTTGTAAGGTTTAGTCCAAATGATGTACCTATTAGACCAAGGCCAATAACTGCAATTTTTGCTTGTGTCATTATTCCTCCTTTAATTCTGTGCGTCTGCACGCTGTAGCAACTCTAGCATCGTATCAGTCCCAGGAGGTTTATGGTGCAAGCGTGTCAATTCGATTACTCTGGGTGATGCGCCATATGTCTCTAATTTTTGGGCGCCTAATTCACTATGCTCACGACTACGTGCTACAGCACGCCGGAGTTCTATAGTGGATGTGTGTTTTCCTATTATTTGCCCTGTTTGATTCCAGCTTGTCAAAACATGAATAACGCGATCACGAGTTCGTTGTTTCCCTTTCCCTATATCGTGTACTAGTGCAGCAGCAAGAAGTTCCGGATTTTTCTCACCGTTAGTTATCAACCACTGTGCAGTACGTGCACCGTGTCGTTGATCACGGGGATGCTGCTCTAGGAATAAAGATAATAAAGGTTCTCTTAAAATTTCATGTACAAGCTGTAAGTCTTGAGCACTTGGTTGAAGTGAAGCTTCTCGAAATTGTCTAATCCGCTCTCTAATCATGGCAAAAGAATATTTAGAATAAAATTGGAAAGATCACTTGTAATCCATCGAATAGGACTATATGAAGGTGCAATAAAAGAAATTGCTATGAGTAACATTAATAGTGCGGGTCCCCATTTACTAAGTCTTGCAAGTGGATTGGCGAGTTCATTAGGCAGAATTCCCAAAATTACCTTAAATCCATCAAGTGGATGTATTGGGATAAGGTTGAAAAGTCCAAGGATTACATTTAATTGGATGATCATCAAAAGAAAAAATCCAAAAATTTGCTCCCCGCTCGCATATTTAATGTAATCCAAGTTAGGGAAATATCCCATATCAACCCAACCAAAAAGTAAAGGGAGTGCTGCAATTACTGCGAACAAAAAGTTTGATAAAGGTCCCGCAACAGAAACCAGCAGGTTGCCAGTCTTTACCCCGTAGCGCAGTCGATAAGGATTAACAGGGGTAGGCTTCCCCCAACCAATTCCGACTATCAGGATAGCGAGAGTGCCAAATTTGTCTAGGTGCGCCAATGGATTTAAAGTGAGCCGTCCCTGCAGAGCAGCTGTATTGTCACCTAACTGATTTGCAGTCCAAGCGTGGCTAAATTCGTGGAAAGCTATACCAGTTACAAGGGCAACAAGGAGAGCTCCCGCAAGGGCAACGAGAGCAGTAGGATTGTCGGCTAAATTTGCTAGTTGATAAATCAGCATCTGTCACTCGAAATAAAGCAGTGTATCTCAATAGTACACTGCTTCTTGAGTAACCAAATTTAGTTGAAATAAGTTACAGCTCTTTTCTTAGCTGAAGAGGGTTAGATTAAATTGGTCTGGAGGACGTTGAAGGCCGTGCGTGCAGTTTACTAGGTAAATTACCTTTAATATATATATATGAGTGGTGCACTGGCTCAGAGGCTAGTATTTCCAGTTTTAGCGGCTATTATCGTCGCCTCCTTAATCACCGCTTTTCTTTTTTTCCAGGATTCGGATTCAAAAACTGCTTTCGCAGATGCTGATGCAGGTATTTATGCTGTAGTTTCGAAACCGGGGCTAGCAGTAGATACGATAGCGGTTGTTCGTGCAGGAGATATTGGATACGAAGAAATACTTATAACGATTCCTCACTTACCAGGAATGTCTGCGAGAGGCGTAACATCGCCAGACGGTACAAAGGTTGCCTTAATTGTTGCAGATCAGGGTGATATAAAGAATCCAGTGGGTTCACTCCGGATTTTAGATCTAATGACTGGATCTTATACAAGATTAGCCACCGGGGTTGATTTGCTCCAAAAGCCAATCTGGACCCCGGATTCAGAAGCGATTCTCGTTACAGTTAGCCAACCTAGCAAGGTGGAAGGTTTTGTGGACACTGCTATTTTATCGTACCCGGCAAAATTTTCTAAGCAGGAAGAAGCAGAAGTCTTGAATATTTTCCGTGCAGTGATTTTGGCTGTACCACTTAGAATTGATCAGTCTGGAGATTTATTCACGGTAGCTATTAATGAACGGGGTTCTCTACTATTTTTGGGTGATCAAAAAATCCGTGTTCTTAGCCGTTTTTTCACACGAGACTGGGCGTTAAGTTCCAGTGGAAGAAAAATAGCATTCATTGAAGTTAATCTTGATGCTGGGTTGCAATATTTGCCTCGCGTAGAAGCAGTTTTTGGCGGTGGTGTAGTAGCCGCTACAGTTCAAAAGGGGGCACGTCAAGCATTAGGGGTAGTGTGGAAGCCGTCAGAATTGGAACAGGTTGCTTTTGGTGATGAGCCTGTTGTAGTTGAGGGGCAGGTGTCAGCAGCAGGTTTTTCATCCGGATTTGATATTCCTTTATCTTGGGCAGAAACTGGCGATGCTTTGCTTGTTGAACATTGGAATGGAGCAAATTTTGAAGAGCCCGGTGATGTCCAATTACAAATTGTTTTAGCTAATGGGAGATACTCAATTGAGGGTTATTCTAGGTTCTTAGGTTGGGTTGTGAAGTGACAAAAGTATTGTTATTTGGGTTGTGCTTAGGTGTATTTTTAGTAACTGCGCTTACTTTTTTCAAGACTTCTAAAACCGTGGATGCTTGTGGGGAATACGGACCTTTTAACTTTGAAACTTTTGAGGCTGAGGATAATGTTGCGGTGTATTCGCTTGCGATTGAATTAGCAGTAGAGGGTCGATTAATTACCGAACAAAAGCAACCGCGAGGTTTGGAGTTATCGAAAGTTTTGTACCCAGGATTACTTAAAGGTTCTCGTTATAACCGTTCAAGTTCTCCAGATATGAATAGTTTTATACCTCCGACTGTTTTGAAATCAATTTTATGGGTTGAGTCTGGATGGCAAAATGCTGCCCGAGGTATTCCATGGGGTGGGGTGGGTCCTACATTAAGGTCTTTTGATTGTGGATATGGAGTAGGGCAAGCAACGACCGGTATGGAAAATACTGCAGATAATCCTAGTGTAGAGCAATCAAAGGTTGGAACTTCTTTTTACCATAGCGTTGCAGCTTCAACTAGAATCTTAGCTCTAAAATGGAATGACAGATACAGGCCAATAGCCGGGCAAGGGAACCCGGAAAATTTGGAAGATTGGTACTATGCGATCTGGAGTTACAACGGTTTTTCGCCCATTAATCATCCGTTATTTAACTACACTGTAGTAGATGCTGACGGGACTCAGCATGGCAATGATTGGAATTGGCGCAACCATCCACTCTATCCTGCGCATCATCCCTTTAGAGGCGAAGTCTGGCATTGCAACGAAAAAACAGCTTCCACATATGTAGATGGCGGTGATGGGGCACCTTTCTTTGATTATCTTGATTACACATACCCTGAACGTATTTATGGGTGTATGCGTTATCCCCCTAAAATTGCGAAGAGAGTTATTACGTTGCGTGAGCAAAATGGGACAGAATCACTCTTAAATTGGGCTGATCCGTTGGCTGTCGCACTTTCTACAAATACGTCCACCTCGTCGTTCAAACCAGTGCTTGATGGTGAACGCATGTGGGACCCTGTAGCTTTTAGGATGCCTAACCTTGCAATTCCCCAAGTGGCAGCAGCTTTTATGCCTGAAAATTTTGTTAATTGTGAAGCAGTTGCTTTCAGTTATGGATGTCCTTCGATGGATTTCCCTACATCTTTTCCGGAATTATCAATACAACCTTTTCAAGATCCGACACCAACAGTAGACGCCAATATCGATACGATGCTTTTATTTGCTTTACTCGGTGCTCCCCCTCTTCCACTTTATCCAAACATGTATGTGGATGCCTTCTCAATTTCAAATTTATCTGCTCTTCCAGATGGAACTTCTGAATTTGCTAATGTTGCCGTAAAGAGCGGTGTTTTTGGTTTAATTCCATTTCGAATCGTAACATCAGATCCATGGGTTTTTGTTACTAAGCAGGAGTCCGAAGCAAGGATTCATGCAGGTATTGTTATTGGGAGTGGTTTCGAGGTAAATCTAAGTTCAAATGTTGCTCAACAGGGGTATTCTAGTTGGTTGCAGATCAGATTTGATCCCCAACTGGCTCCAAGTGGGGATTCGGTCTCAACAGTGAGGTTCGAGTCACTTATTGATGATTCAGTAAATACAATTAAATTATATATTACAAATCCTGAAAACTTTGATGCTGTAGAAGAAAAAAATGAGCCTGAGCCAGAACCATTGGAGGAAACAAAGCCTCCGCCTGCTAGATTCGCAGGATTTGTAAAGATTGATGGTGAGCAAGCTTTGACGGGTGCTTTAGTAATTGCGTACATAGCTGGACAAACGTGTGGTGTCTCTGTAATTGATCTAGATGGTACATATGTTATTGATGTTGAAGGTGGGTCGAAGTGTGGTAGTGCAGGCGATTCAGTTCAATTTACCGTAAATGGATTAGGCGTTTCTGAGATTGGTGTTTGGAGTAATGTGGTTTTAAACAAAGTTGATTTGAATGCAAGTGTGGATAATCCTGTTGACATTGGTGTTGCGCAAGAAGAAGAGACGGAATCTGTGAGTAATGGAGTAGAAGAGGCAGAGCCAACGACGACCCCTGTGGTGGTTGAATCAGAGCCTAAAGTTGAGATGTATGTTGTAAGTGCTGGTGACACATGTAGTGAGATTGCTTACGACAACAATTTAGAGCTGAGTGAGTTATTAGCACTTAATGGGCTTACCGAGCCTGATTGTTGGAGTCTAGAGATTGGGCAGATTTTACGAATTGCA
>MDTE01143314.1_pt1 | contig 16326 bp, 15 predicted proteins | sample 811231 | NCBI WGS metagenome assembly MDTE01 (sample SAMN05326651, study PRJNA326480) | marine metagenome | isolation source: seawater | place: Indian Ocean: Red Sea | collected 2010
CTGGGCCGCCCGGTCGTCCGCAAGAATGCGCAGAAGCCCGGTGTCCAATTCAGGCTGCTCGCCGACCTCCAGAGCGTCCAAGGCCTCAACCGCCTGTGCATGCGCCTTCTTGGCCCTCTGCAGGTCTTGCTCGACCTGCTCGAGCCGCCGTGCATTGCGCACCGCTTCATCGAGAGTCGTCAGAGCAGACCGCAGGGCATCCTCCCACTCCTGCGCCATCTGGTCCTCCCAGCGGTGGTTGCAAACCCAACACCTCACCTCGCCCTTGAGTTCTGCGCGATGCTTCTCGATAAGTTCAAGGCCGCAGCGGATCTTGGCCACCATGGCCTGCTCGCTGCCCTCCGGCTGCCCCTGCTTAAGATCACCGAGGTCTGCTTCCAGTCCCTCGATGGTCTTCTCGATGCGTTCCACATCTTCGGTGGCCTCAGCGAGGGCCGCGGGGGAGCAGAAGGGGCTGTTGTGCACCGCCTCCTGGTTGGCGCGAGCCCTCTGTTCGAGCTCCTGCCTCTCTTGGTCCGAGAGAGGAAGCTCGACCCCGACAAGCATCTCCTTGACCGTGTTCTCCTGCTTGGTGGCCTGTGTGCGCAGCTTCTTCGCCTGTGTCTTCGCGTACTTGGCCAGAGCGAGGAAGTCCTTTTCTCCGCTGGCCTGCATGAGTTCCCGGACATGCGGGACATCGGCAGACGGCAGATGGCTCAGAGCGTCAGCCCTCGTCATGCCGCCGAAGACCTGCTTCTCCAGCCACGCCTGCACTCGAGCAGTGTCCCCCGACAGGACCTCTTCGACATCGGCGAAGGGCCACCCGACCTTTGGCAGAGAGCCTGCGCGGCCATCGGAATCCACGAAGTCGTGTTGTGCGCGGGAGAACGACTTCGCCCCCCGCCGTTTGAGCGACCAGCGAAACACTCCCCCGCTGGCCAAGCGGGCCTCGGAATAGATAGGCACGTCCGTGGCGAACGAGCGAGCGATGGCCTTCCCAGCTTTCACGCGATCTCGGCCTTCATGGTCCGACAGGCAGGCCATCGTGGCCAACTCTAGGGCCTGCACCACAGTGGACTTGCCGGCCTTGTTGGGTCCGTAGATCACTGTGCGGCGACTCAGGGGGACATCGCACCCCCCTTTGAGGCTGCTGGTCACTCGGACGACGTAGTCTCTCTCTTCTGGCATTGTAGGTCTCTCTTTTTTTGTTGGGTGGTGTAGAGCTTGCGAAGACGGCCGCGAACGGCTGCATTCTGCGGGGTGGAGTCTCCAGAGCGCCATCGATACAGAGTGCGGACGGACACCCTGCCTTCGAGCGCATACGCAATCTCGTCGTAGGTCAAGCCTTCGAGCAAAAAGCGCATCATATCGACAATCGGCGGCGTCACAGGTCGAGCCTCTCGACCGAATAGGCCAGCCAAGCAAAGTTTCCGGCCGTGACGCTCAGCACGGCTAGGCTGAATAGGCCCAGAATCTCAAAAATCATAGCTCTTTTCTCCCTTTGTTGTTGTCAGATGACAATACCGGATTGGACTCTCGCGGACAACCAAACATCTCCAGTTGGCTGCTCGCCGGCGCTCCCGGAAGAACCACCGTCCGCGCTCTGCCCTCCTGCCGCTCGAGCCATGCAGACATGAAGTGGCACCTCCAGTGCATCGAGTGCGGTTCTCCGTTCTTGCGGCACCAGAGACGCGCATGCAGGTCCCACGCCGTCGAGTCCGTCGAAACGACAGACGGCCGGTCCCTCACGCCCCACCAAGCAGCACCCGTGACGCCAAAAAGGTGCAAGCAGGTCTGCGGAGCGATGAGAGCAAACTCGTCCAGAAGTCGGCGGAGACGGAGCGGACGGGCCGTGCGGACCCCACCAATAGCAGCAAAGGGGGCAGGCATAGCTCGCGCGCAGGCCAGTGTCTGCCAGACGGGAATGACTCCCAGTCCTGCCATCCGGCCGTAGTTTAAAGCAGAAGCCACAGGGTCTCCGATCACATCCATCGAGGCGCACCAGGCCCAGGGGTAGGCCGCCACGAGCTCGGCATACTGGTCAATGGTCCACGGATAATCGCCCCCACGCAGGGAGACTCCGTAGGCTCCAGAGTCCAAGGCCGCGTCAAGTCCCTCGAGCGGGATCCGCCACGATCTGCCTGTCCAGAGACGGGCTGCGGAGACGAGAACAGGGTAGCCCCTCGACCTCGCGTGCTCCGGCAACGCTCCTTTCGCGCCTCGCAGGCCGACCCGAATCATCCGACCTCCTTCCAGGTCTGGCCAATCTCGGCAGACGCCGTAAACTCGACCCCCGGCAGAGCAGGATGCGTCTGGTTGAGGGCCTCCTCCAGCTTGCGAGCCACCCAGGGCCCCTCGCTGGCTGGGCACTCGACCACGATCGAGTCGTGGCATTGATTGATGATCCCAGTCCCAACACCCCACTTGTGGAGCGGAATCTGCTCATGGAGCTGGATGATCGCCTTGTTCATCAAGCCGGCAGCCGCGCCCTGAATGGGGAAGTTCACGATCTCGTTGGGGTTCTCGCCATCGAGAAAATACCGACGACGGCCATGAACCACCTCGCGGCCGTAGCCATGGCGGCGGACAGCAGCAATCTCTCGCTCCCACCCTGCCTCGAACTCGGACGCCCCCTCCAGCCACTTCCCCCGCATCTGCCGCGTCCTCTTGAGAGGCATCAAGGCGTAGGGGAGGTCGGTCGTGCCGTCTCCGGCCTTCGAGGGCACCTCCGTCTTCTGAATTAGCCCGTGGACCGTTTCAACACTCCCCATGTACTGGCTGGCGTACTGGACGCCCTTCGAGAGGTTCCTCATCTTCATGTCGTCGCCCGTGCCGATGAACTTGCCATCCGCATACGACGGGCCCACGAGGATGCCGGGGCGCTCAAACAACAGAGGATCCACACCTGCAGCCTTGCAGAAGGCCTCTCCGAAGATGGCAAAGGCGGTCATCGAGTGGGGATCCTTGCGATCGCGGAACGCTCGCAGGTAGAGGTCAACGCCCCAGAGAGCCGCCGCAATTCGCAACTCCAACTGGTCCATATCGGCCCCCACCAGCACGTTCCCTGGTGAGGCGACAACCATCGCCCGCATGGCCTTCGGGAAGTTCTGGGCGTTGATCGGCGAGCTGCTCGATAGCCTCCCAGTCACGGCCACGTGCGCGTTGTAGCCGGGGTGCATCCGTGAGGTCTTAGGGTTGACTATGCCCCGCTTCACGAGGCCATACTTCTTTCTCGTCTCGCGGTCGGCCCACTCCTCCTCGTCGTCCCACCCCAGATGACTCTCGATCTCCACATCCCAGGTGCGCAGCTTGGTGACGTAGGTGCCGAGAACCTTCTGTACCTTGCGGTAGTAGCGGAGGAGCTTGAGCAGGTGCCGCCGCTCCTCGCGGATCCCCCGCTGGAACAGGAGGGCACGCAGGACATGGTCTGCAGTCGACGGGTCTCCTGCCTCGGTGAACCGCAGTTTGACATCCAGCTCGGGGACGAGCTTCCACCGACCAAACAGCAGGTGACGCACGTCATTGACGGAGGCTGGGTTGAAGGTCGGATTCTCTGTCAGGTCGCGGATGTCCTGAAGTAGGCTCCACCGCCGCTGGAGTAGCTGCATCTCTTGCGCGTGCCGCTTGGCCTCATCGACGCGCATCCCAACTGTGTGCATGTCCGCACAGACGGCCTGCATGCGTTGGTCGACCCCGAAGACCTCCTGCTGCTCTCTCGCTTGGACTGCCGCGATCAGAGGCGGAAATACCCGGTGGGTGATCGCGGTGTCGTTCGCACAGTATTCCTGGAGTTCCTCGTCCGTCTCCGGCTCTGTCGCGAGCTTCTTGCCCTCACGTGTCGTCTTCCAAGGGGGAGCCGTGGCGAACATCGAGGCCACAAACGCAAGCCGGTGAGGGGGTTCGCTCTCTGCTGCCCTGTGCAGGAGCATCGTGTCCACAATGCCGCGGGTCGTCACCCCCCACTGCTGCTGAAGCAGGATTTTGTCGTAGTAGCCAAAGTTGTGGCCCATCACCATGCGCGTGGGATCTGCCAAAAACTCGCACAAGATCTCTATGATGGAGCGCTCATCCTCGGGGGTGTAGAACCGCCGATAGCCGTCCTTGCCCAAAAAGCCCATCACCATCACATCCGTGTCCGTCCCGATGGCCAGACACCGAATGCGCGCCGTCAGGCACTCTCGGCCGTCTGATTCGAGGTCGCAACTGTACGGAATGTCTCGGTTCGACAAGAAGGACAGCAGGGTCCACGGATCCGGCTGGTACGTGATGCGCGGCGGCACCCAAGCGACCCGCCCCGCGAACCAGTCGATGGCCTTCCGCAGGTCGGAACGGAAGACCGGCTGCCATTTCGGCGAGTGCAGGACGTTCTTGATCGCGAGGGTAGGGACCACTCGGCGCCGCGGGACATCGAGCTCAATCAACGTCCCTCGCACCTTAGCCACACTGTCGGAAAAGGCCGTCACCGCAGCCGTCGCAACGCCCCCCATCGTAATGAAGCGCTCGTAGCCCTCGATCTCCTTCTCGAAGCGAGGACGGCAACAGTCGACAGGCGATGGGATCTCGACAAAGGGGGCAGGCTCGGGCAGGCTCGGATCCTTGCGCCAAGCCGCCAGAGCCGCCTTTGCCTCTCGACGGCGAGCCCGATTGCGTCGCTTGATGCTCCGCAAGAACATCTGCAGCTTGCCCTCGGGAGGACGACAGGCCAACACGTTGACGATCAACGCCTCCCGCCGGTCGTAGCGGGCCGCCTTGAGGGCCTGGGTCAGCTCGTTGCCTGACGGACCCACAAGACGGTGCTTCTGCCGTTCCTCTCCCTCTGACGGAGACTCGCCCACGAGGGCGACTGCCCTCGAGCGCGCCAGCGAGGGCTGGATGGACGGGACAGGCGTCGAGATCTCGCACAGAGGGCACTCATGGCACCGAGCGCCCAACTCTTCGGGAGTCATTTGACGAAGTTCGGCAAGGGAGGGGGCAGAAGGGCTTTCGCCTTTTCCGACACCTTAGCCAACAACTCCGGCATCTCGCTTTCCTCATACTGACCGGCATAGTCGGCGAACTCATCCGCGAACGCTCGATAGGCCGCCACCGTCTGCACGAGGCGCATGAAATCCGCCATCCGAATGCCTACCTGAGCCTCCAGAGGCACACTCTGCTCGGCTGCGGCTGCCATCTGGGCCACGAGGCCCTCGATCTCTTCGCGAGCGAGGTTGGGTAGCTCTTTCGCCCGTGCAGACGCACCTATGATCGGAATTGCCATCTCATCTCCAAAAGGGCCTCCGCAGCACTGCGGGCCTGGAGGCGCAGCCGGTGTCCCCACACCTCCATGGCTGCACCTCTCGCAGTGCCGCAGAGAACCCAAACGATAGGGTTAGCCGCGGGGGGTTGGAAGGCCGAGAGCGCTCGACACCGCCCCGACAGTGGTAGTCGTGTTGTGACCCCAAGCAGGAGTGTCACGCCCCAGACTCTCTGGGCCAGGAGGCTGAGCAGACGGACCTGCAGGGTTGGGCGTCCCGCGATCCACCGCCGAGACCCTCGCCGCCTCGGCTGCTCGAGCCTTGGCTGCATCGAAGATCTCCTTGTTCTTGGCCCAAGGGCCCGCGACCTGAAGCTTCACGTCGGGGTTCCACTGACCAGCACGCTCCCCTTTGGTGCTCTTCCAGCCTTTCTCTTTATAGAACAGGCACAGGAAGCGAGGCCGCGGGTCATCTCCGCCGCCCATGAACGTGCTCCGGTGCATGCGCACTCTCGCAGAGGAGATGTCCGAGGCCGAGTAGACCCGCTTGTACTGAACGCCCTCGTAGGTGAAGAGGGCCTCGTTCGAGGCATCCCAAGCCTGTTGGTCCCCGACCGACATCTTGTCCCAGTTGGCGGGCCGAGACTCGACAGGCGTGACGATCCCGGCAAACGCCGCGACCCAGAACGAGAGGACGCCGTCTGAGCGATCCAGAGCCCCCTCGGGGGTCTTGTTGGGCCATCGCATCTTCGCCCACACCTTGTACTGGTCCCAGACGATCTCGAAGTGGGCCTTGCTGTCGTCCATGCCGTACATGTCGACGCAGCGACCGAGGTAGTAGCCTTCGACAGGGCGCGGACGCTTGGCCGAAGGGTCACCTGCGGCAGGAATCCCGCCAAGATCCCACGAAGCGTCGAATTCTCTGTACTTTTTTTGGTGGTTTGCCATTTTTCTCTCCTAGAGGCCGGGAGCCCCGTTTGGTGTGGTGGTGATGGTGCGTCGATTGTTCTGGGTAGCCGCAACGGCCAACTGCCCATCCTCATCGACAGGGGCGATTCCTGTGATCGCCATGAGGGAATAGCGACGACCGTATGTCGCCGCCGAGCCAAACTGCTGGATCGTAGGGGGAAGGATCCCGACCACCTCGCCGTTTGAGTTTTTGATCTTCGAGCCCTCGGGCCGAATCTCCAGCGAGGTCGTGACGCGACCCCCCTGAACATGAGCCAGCGTGGTGGAGATCCGTAAGACCATCTCTCCGCCCTCCAGCCATCGCGTCTCCAGGCTCTGCAAGTGGGACAACCCATGAGCCAAGAAAGGCTCTCGCAGGGCCTCGTGGACGCTCGACAGGCTCGAGTAGCTCGACTTGTGGAACGGGTTCAACGAGTCCTTTGCTGCCCCACGAATGGATCCCTGCGCGGAGGCCAACGAGGCGAAGAACGCCGCCATCTGATCATCGGTACCATGAAATTGCATATCGTCTCTCTTTGGTGGTGGTGCGCACGTAACGCGGTGTTGAACTCAGGTGCTAGGACTTCCATCGGTGCTTGTGGGGGAAATGGGCTGGATCAATGTCCAGGTCTGCCGTCTGGTCTGCTGGACCGTAGAAGCATTCGTGGGTGTGCGGACACTTCCCGTAGCGCGGAAAACAAACCAGCTCGTGCCTAGCCTTTGGCCAATCGCCAAGCCCTCGACCCTGGGCCTGCATCTCTGTCCGCACGGCATCAATGCGCGTCTCGATGTCCACGACGAAGCGCGGGAAGTTCCGCTCCGCGTACTCGCTGCGCGGAAAGCGGATCCACTTGTTCTTGAACGAGCCTGACTGGGTATGCTGGATCAGGTTGACATCGAGACCGGCGAACCGCCGCCCGTACTCCTGCCGGGCGAGGTACCCGTAGCCCAGAAACTGTGCAGAAAGGCCGTAGAAGACCTCTTGGCTTCCCGTGATGCGCGCGGTAGTCTTGTGGTCCCAGACCCACACCCGCCCCTCGGAGTCCTCGATTTCGAGGTCTTGGCGCCCAGTGAACAGATAGGGCCCCTTCCCATCCCAACTGATGTGCGCAGAACGAGCCGCTTCGACGTTGAGCACACGAAACTGCCTTATCTCCTCCTTCATCGGCCGTGCCGCCGCGTAGGCTTGATAGGTCTCGCCTACGATAGCTACGTGCTTCCGGTCGTACCGCTCGAGCCGAGCGATAAGCTCCACGGCCACCTTGGGCGTGGCCCACTCCTCCACCGGGGTACCCTCTTGTAGGGCCTTCATCCTTCGGTAGTGCTGGGCGAGGGCCAAGTGGAGCAACGAGCCGATGACCAGAGGATCTTTGTGGGGTCGAGGCTTCTCGGCGTCCCTCTCGGCGAACGCGAACAACTGCATGCAGCGAGCGGCCAAGCTGAGTCGGTGGCCCCCACGAGGGCTAGGGCCTGCATAGAGGATCTTCGGGTCACTCATCGAGATCTCCTAGGACAGCGGAGGCGAAATCCGCATCGCTCTCGTTCGGATCCAGTCCCGCGAGGACCGTCTTGGCCTCGCCAAGCTCCTTGTCCTCGGGCAGGTACTCGACAGCGGGCAGCTTATCGATCAGCAGAGAGGCATACCGCTCCTCTGGTGTCCCCTCGGCGATCACGTAGTAGATCAGCAGACTCCTTCTTTGGCCGATCCGAGCGGCCCGACCCTCCAACTGACGCAAGGCACCGGGCGACTCGGGAAGCTTGAGAACGAAGACGGCATCGGTGTCCTGCAGGTTGAGCGAGGTGCCCAAGGCCTGCCAGGTGCCGGCCAGTACACAGGGCCCAGGGTGGCCCATGTAGTCCTCGACAATCTCCGAGCGACGACGGAACGACACCCCGCCATGAGCGCCCCAGAGGCGGACCCCATCAGGAAGTGCCCCCCGTCGAACCTTCTTCGCCACGAATGAACCCATCTCATGGACGAGCTGGTCGTTGTCATCTCGCCGGCCCGTGAAGAGCAGGATCTTGTGGCCACTGGCCAGATGCTCTTCCAGCTTGGCCAGCACGGGAGTCCGCTTGCGCGAGGCGATCTGCGAGAGGGTGATCTCCAGCACCTTCTGGGGGCTGGCCCCTGCAAGTCGAGCCTCTCGTAGCTCGGCATCATAGCGAGGATGAGGTGGATCGAGGTCCTCCGGCAGCACGTAGAAGGACACCCGCCGCTTCGGGGGCAAGTGACTGTGCGTCGTCTCGTAGCTCAGGATGTGCGTGTTCCACGACAGCCGGGTCTTGAGCTCTTCGAGGTTGCTGGAGCCGCGGGTGTCGTACCCGCCATACTGGCCCTCCTTCCGGTCTGCATATCGGTCGAGAAACTCGGTGGCGCTGCCCCAGGCACCGGGCTCCGTCAACGGGAGTTGGCCGCCTAGGTTCCGCGTCCGGTCGAACACCGGCGTTGCCGTGAGCGCAATCCGCTTGTGGCGGACATGCCGCGACAGACTCGCTGCCCTCGCGGCCATCGAGTTGATCGGAACAAACATCTTGCGCCCATTCGGGGTGTCGCGAATGAACCCTTCCTTCTCCTTGGCCTCCCGCGCCTCCCGTGCTCTCTGCTCGTAGGCAGCCGAAGGATCAGGGGGCAGGTCGGCAAGATGGATCACATCGAAGCGCTTTGGGTTGCGGCCGAGATGGGCCTCGTCGTAAATGACAGCGGAAGCCCGTAGGCTCTCAAGGAATCGCCCGTATCGACGCAGGCCCTCCCACGAGATGATCACAACAGGTCGAGTGGGACTCTGCTCGATGTACCGGGTGATGTAGGTCTCCAGCGTCCAGTAGCCGTGCTCCTCCACGTTCGCCCGCCACCTCGCAGCGACCACCTTCGTGGTGAGGCCTTGGCCCTTGTGCCGCGTGCGAAACTGATTCCAGGTCTCGCCGCGGACCTTCTTCCCCAGCCCCAACGCGGTGATCGGCCGCATGATGAACGCCTCTGTTCGGAGGAAGCGAGCTACTTCCTTCGCCCACTGGCGCCTCGAGCCCGCCTTGGTCACAACGATAATCAGACCGGGATGCCGCGCGGCTGAGAGCAAGCCCGTCAACGTCTTGCCGGCCCCTGTCGGGTGCCAGAAGTTGACCCCGGTGTGGTTCCAGCCGAAGGTCAGTGCCTCCCTCTGGAACGGATAGGTGCTCTCGACCCACTCGCCCTCTCCGCCCTCGATGAGGGCCGCTGCAACCTCCTCCCAACGCACAGGGGCTGGTGGAGGGATCTCCCACTGGGCCGAGGCCACCTCGACGCCATAGCGAGCGACCGTCTGATCGAGGATAGGCAGGGCGTTGGCGGGAACATTCCACCCTGCTCCCCTGCGGGGACGCACTCCAGGGATACGCCGAATCTCTGCCTCGAAGGCCGACAGGGTCTGCTCTCCTGTAGGCTGAGAGGCGAAGGTGATGTGGGCGTAGCTGGCTTGGAGGAATGGCGCTTTCGCCCTCATGGGCGCAACACCCGCCACGCAGCCCGAACAGTCTCTAGCCCATGATCCTCGACAAGATCGGCTACCGGATAGGCCTCCTCTGCGATCTCCTCCTCGATCTGACCCCACGAAAAGTAGCCCTCGTCGCGGAGAGCATCGACCACCTCGTAAGGAGCGGAGGCGATGGGGCGGAAGGCCTGCAGGGCAGACGGGCTGACGAGCCGGATCGTGTCATGATCCCGCTGGTTGAGATCGGAGTCCTCGTAGACGAGGTAATCGACTCCCTCTTCGGCGAAGGCCGCCAGCTCCTCGGGAGAGTCGCCCGGTGCCTCGTTGTCATCCATCACGTAGCCGTCGACCTCGCGACGATGCAGGCCTCGCGTGTCGAACTCGCCGACAGTGATGTAGCCACCCTCACCATAGCTGAGTGCGGCAGTGATGTCGTCAGCGAGGCAAAGCCCGCCATGAACGCAAAAAGGCCCTCGATGGCCGTGATAGAGCAGCATCGTTCTCTCTTGTGTGGTGTGTGGGGAAGGCGGCGGGTGCCGCAGCCAGACTCTATCAGACCCTCATCGATTGTCAAATGACAATTGAATCTGCGATCATCTGCAGGCCGAGATACCCCTGCTGGGGCACGACAGCGTTGCCTAGGTACTCCAGACGAGCAGGCCTTCCTGGGTTGCGAGACCCCTTGGGCAGGAGGCGAGGGGGCTCGTAGGCGTACTGGGGAGACAGGCCATCGAGACCGATCACCCGCGGCGCTGGCCACTGCGGATTCTTCACGAGACGGAGGGCCTGGGCATACTGGGAGCGCCCCGAAGACTCCGTCCAACAGACGGGGAACCCTTGCAGGCACTCGACCCACGCCGGCGAGAGCAGCCCTCCCGCCGTCTTGTCGGTCAGACCGAACTGGCGCCCTGCCTTCGTCCGATCCGCCCGTACAGCGTCTGTCAGCGACGTGCCGGAGTGTGCCTTCGACCCGGTCAGTGACCTCGAGCCGCTGGCCTTTCGATCGCCCTTGGTCGGAGTGGGCCACCAGTAGACGCGACCTCCCGTCACCCGTGGGTGGCGATAGCCGTGAGTCTTGACACGACTCCCTCGACTGCAGCTAGGGTCGGCAGTGGGCTCCCACGCACCCAGCAGACGGCGCCCTCGGACAGGAATGGGCCAGACGCCGGGCTCCCCGTTTCGAGGCACCTTCGGGCCCCGCAGGATGCGACGAGTCGACTTGGCCCCTCGTCGGGCAATCGTGAAGACGCGCCATCGGACATCAGGAGCCCCAGCCTGCGCCGCAGCCACGTGGGCCCAGGTGAAGCCGTAGTCGTCCAGCTCGGCCTCGACAGCATCTCGGTATTTGGAGACGAGAGCTGGGACATTCTCGATGATCACGAGCTCGGGCCGCAGGTAGCGGATGATCTCCGCGCATCGGTAGAAAAGGCCACTGCGGGCGCCAGCCAACCCCCTCCTCGAGCCGCTGCAACTGAGATCTTGGCAGGGGAAGCCCATTATCACGGCGTCCACCCGCGAAAAGGAGTCGAGCGGCATCTGCCAGAGGTCACCCACCATCTGCCGGGCACGCCTCCAGTGGCGCCTTCTGACTTTCTCGCCCACCAGATCAGCCTGCCAGGCTACCGTGGACTTCGAGTAGACCCCATGAAGAGCGAGGTCCAACCCTCCAATACCGGCGCAAAGCGATCCTACCTTCATCGTCCTTCCTTGCTGTTATTCGCCCCAAAGGCGGATCTGAATGAAACCTTTAGTCATATCAGGATCTAGCCCAGTGGAATACGCCTCTCTTTCGGCTCTACGGCGAAGGTAGTCCTCCCCGGATATCGAGTCATCGAGGTCTGTAAGGCGTACTCTCCTCTGCCCATCGTTGCTGACCCAGTAAGCGACTCGCAACGGCCCATCTCGCAGCCCCGCCGTAGCCTCCAAAAATTCCTCAATGTATTCCGGTGAACCAGGGTAGGCCCCCGCAGGATCCTCGCTGGGATCGTCGAGGTCAAGCTCCCATGCAAACGGGTATAGGATGGTGGCCAACTCCACTTGGTCCTCGGAATCTAGTCCTCGCACCGCCTTTTGGAAGGCATTGAAGTCGTAGAAGAACACGCCCCCCGGTGTCGCCTCTAGGGTCCATTTTTTCGGTATGGCTTTGCGCAACATATACGCATAGATCCGGTTCCGTCTATCGTCGGTACCCAGCGCCTTGTAGGCCGCCACCTCAAGTGAGCCCCTCCCTCGCACAAAGTCCGTTACGATCGCCTTGACCGTGCTCAACACCGGCATAAATGCCCGGTTGTCCTCGCTTTGTTGGTGCACGGAGAGTTCGGTCGAACTGAATGAGATCTCGTAGACCACGACGCGAGTGAGAGGGCCCTGGGGCGTCTCATCCCCAAGGGCATCAAACTCGGGAAAGAACGAGACCGTATACACCCCGTAGTCGGGGGTGTTGAAAACATAGATCTCTTTTCCGCCGCCCATGTGCCGAGGACCCTGAAACGGGTAAGCCCTCTTTGCATCGAAGGTCAGATTACGTCGAGCCCTGCGGGAGCGTCGTTCTTTGCGCTTACGTGGCATCTTTTCTCCGGCTTATTCGTCAGGAAGCTCAAGGTCGAGGTCCTGCGCAAAAGGGTGCAGGATGAGGGCTAGCTCCTGCTGCTCGTCAGCATCGAGCGCCTGAGCCTCGTGCTCGAAGTCAACGCGATCGAAGAAAAACACTCCCTCATCGTTTACCTCCATGGCCCATCCAATGGGAATGGCCTTCTTGAGCATGTAGGCATAGATGCGGTCTCTGCGGGAGTCCGTTCCAATTGCCTTGTAGGCGGCGCTTTCCCTCTTGAAGTCCTTTCCCGATGCCGGCTGCGGAGGCATGTCCAATCGGTGGTCCACAAAGTCCTCCACAATCGCCTTGACCGTACTCAGAACCGGAACAAACGCCCGTGCGTCCTTGCTTTGTTCTCGCACGCCGATCTGGGTGGAGTCGAAGGAAATCTCATACACGACAATGCGAACGCCCTCGTGGGTCAAGCCCTCGAATTCAGGCGAAAAAACCACGGTATACAGCCCATGTCGCGGGGTGTTGAAAACGTAGAAATACTCTCCTTCGCGGTTCGGATTCGGGTGAGGCCCTCCATACTCGTAGGCTCTCTTCGCATCGAAGGTCAGATTGCGCCGTGCCTTCGCCCCATTCTGACGGGCCCACGACGCCAGCAGCCCAGGATGAATATACGCCGTCTCTGCCACCTTGCGTGTGTTTGACAGCTTCTTCGCTGTACTCTTGGTGACCTCACGCAAGATGCGCTTCTTCGCCTTCTCGCGCCGTCTGCCGCTCAACCCTCTCAGTTGGTCCCGCTCCCGACGCAGGGCCTTCTGGGCCTTCTTGGTGGCCTTTAGGGTGCGGAGATCCTTCAACTGGAGGCCCTTCGGTAGCTGCTTGCGGGCCTGCTCGAGGGCCGATGAGCCGAAGACACGGGCGCCCGCCGCCTTGCCTCTCAACTGCCGACTCAGGGCTCGAGCGAGCGTCTCATTGCTGACCTTGGCGACGTTGTCTTTCCCGGACTTGCCCACGTAGGCGACATGGATGCGCCGGCCATCCACCCGCACGTGCCGCTTCAGCATGGTCGAGGCCCCGTAGTGGCCCTTGATGGAGCTGCTCCCACCTGGACGTAGGCCCGACAGGACCAACAGGAGGGCCAGCATTGCCCCCTGCTGCTTCCCGCTTCCTGGGCGAGCACGCTTGATCGTGGCCTCTAGATCTCGCTTCAGCCGCGGGATCTTCGTGTGCATGCTCTCCAGCCGAGACCACTTTTTCGCCTTCCCGGCTGCAATGAACTCGGGGGTGTAGCCGCTCTGGTGGCGGCCCGCTGTATCCTTCCACTTGATCACCGCACGAGTCTTCGGTGAGCCGAAGTCGACCTTGATGGTGCTCGCTGGAATCACCGCCTCGGGCAGCTTGGTGACCCCCAACTTGCGGATCCTCTGCAGGACCCTCGGAGGGAGCTGGGAGCCGGGGGGTGCCTTCTTCCTCTTCTTCCTAACTCGGGCCGGTCGACCTCGATTCCGCCGAGCTCGGGGATTCCGCCATGCTCCCGATCGATACTCGCGCAGGCTCTCACGAGTCACCGGCCCAGACGGCTCCTCATGGCTGTAGTCCTCGTCCCACTCATCCCGCCACGTCCGATAGTCGCCCGACTCGATGGCGTCCTTCAGAGGGTCCATGAGCGCCTCCCACTCGAGCCGCGAATTGTAGAGGTCCTCGGCCTCCCAGAACTCGTCCTCGATGTAGGCCCCACGCAGGCGGATGGCCCGACCATCCCAATCCACGACGTAGAGGGTGCGCCCCTCGGGCACATAGACTGTCTCGTAATGGGGGCTCATGCAGGCTTCCTTATCTCGCTCTTCGCGACAGAAGTCGTTTGAGGTCTCGGTCGCTCACTGACTCACTCACAGGGCGAGGGCGGGTCCCGCGCCTCACCCACCGTGTGGACAGGCCCTTCAGCTTATCTCCCCGGTAGATCTCCACATGCCAGAGATGGCGGGTCACGCGATCTGCCTGAGCCTCCACTTTTTGGGCCGACCTCTTGCGTGGTAAGGGCCCCAGAATCCGGTGAGCAGGGAGGGCCATGTTTCCGTCGGGCATGACCACCCAGACGACCACATACCACTGGGTAGGCTTGATCTGGGTGCCCGTCTTTTTCGTTGTCTTTGCGGGGGCCTTCTTGGTGGAAGCCTTCTTGGTGGTCTTTTTCTTGGCTTGCGCGGCCCAAACAAGATCGTGGGGCACGGTCCATTCACTGCCGATGGCGTAATTGCGCTTCGTTCCTCGGCTCTCTAGTTGCGTCACTTTGTAGGTCTTGCGGTTGATCTTAGTAATTTTAGCCAAGGTCTTTTCGCCATTGGGGCGGCCGAAGTAGACCTTATCTCCAACGGCGAACACCGTGTTTGCGCGGGTGGGGTAGCTCCACTTGGTCTTGATCTTCCGCTGACGGGCATCCACCCACACCGACTCACGCCGGGCGTCGTAGTTGAGTTTGCCCTCGCGCTCTAGTCGCTTGACGACGCGCACGACCTGATCGCGGAGCTTGCGAGCCCTGCCCTCCCGCCGCGCATCCGGCCGCAGCCAGACCTCGATGTCCTCGAGACTCGTGACTCGGCGCCGTTGGACGTAATCGAGCACGGTATCCGGCAGGTTGGAGCCCATCTTCTTGCCTGCCTGGCCGTGGCGCAACTCGAGCTGCTTGCTGTTGCGTCGAGCCCGCTCATAGCCACCCGCATCAAGCCACTGGCGGATCTCCCCCTTGGTGAGTTCGCGAGGCTCCATGTCGGGCTCGTCCCACTCGTCCCACTCGTCGGGAAATAGCTCCTGCACCTGGACACCATACTCGTCAATCAGTGGCCAGTCTTCGTCCCAGACTTCCCGCATGCCCGCAGGGTAGGGACGCCGAGAGACAAACCGTCCTGTCTTCGGGTCGCGGAAACGAAGCGGAGCTGCGGGATGCCGCTTGCGCCGAGCCGTCTTCTTCTTCTTGCGAGTGCGAGTCATGGCTTGTAGCCCCACTGCATGCGATAGCGCTCGCTGCCCTTGGGAGCGGCTTTCGCGGGGTAGGCGTTGATGTGGTTGTTGCCTATCTGGTCGATAATCTCGCTGCCGAAGAGAGGGAGTGCTTGGATGATCCCCTGCTCGTTGAGCGTCATAGCAGACTCCTCAGCCGCTGCCCCACTGGAGAACGGGCCGTAGATGTCAAGGTCGGCCCAGACATACCACTTGCTCGGCTTGATCTTGTGCCGCCGCTTCTTCTTGGCGTTTCTTCGGGCCCGTCCCGAACGCTCGGCACGCCCGAAGGCCATCTCCTCGTATTCATCGGCCATCGCATCCCAGCGAGAAACAAACCGCCCCTTCGCGTCTCGAGGAGGGAGCAACCGAGCATCTCGCGTCGACTTCGACTTCGACTTCGACTTGGTGTTCTTCTTGGCCCCCTTCCACCGGGCCTTCCACCATGCATCCCAGTTGTACTCGGGGTAGGCGGCCTTCACGGCCCGCCGGATCCGAGCACGATACTTGGCATTCGACGGGAACATCGAATACTGCATCGCCAGCCGGGCGTGATACAGGTCTCCGATCGGAAACTTCTTGCCTACGGCGTAGAGGCCCTCGGCCGACCGACGAGAGGTGCGCTTGAGGTGCTTGGGAACTCGCTTGAGGCCGACCTTGTACCGAGGGATGGCAGCAGAACGGTTCGACCGTGCGTACTGCTCGTAGGCATAGGTGGGATAGGATGTCCAATGGGCGTAGCTCGGCTGCTCCCACGCATGGTAGGTCTTCTCGGCGATCCCCCTCTGACGCGCCCACCGACGCTGAGAGCTGTTCCTCCGAGCACGCCGCTTGCCGTTCTTCTTGGCCTTCTTCTTCGGCTTGTAGATGGCCGGCCTACCCGCCGATTCGTAGGGAAACATGTCGGGCAGATAGGGTCCGGCGTTCGTTGGCTGCTCATAATACTGAGGAAAGCCGATGAATGGACTGGGAATGAGTTTGGCCATGTTGCTTCCTTCTGTGTCAGAGCATCTTGATTCGTGAGGGGCGACCGCTTTCCTTCCAGACCCATCCGAGCACGAAGGCCTCGACGCCCAAGCTACCAGCTAGAGAGTACTTCGCCAAGTCCCCCGCACCCCGCATGCCGGCGAGATACAGCCCGGCAGCGATGAAGACGC
>MDTE01123610.1_pt1 | contig 16325 bp, 17 predicted proteins | sample 811231 | NCBI WGS metagenome assembly MDTE01 (sample SAMN05326651, study PRJNA326480) | marine metagenome | isolation source: seawater | place: Indian Ocean: Red Sea | collected 2010
AACAATAGCTCAGTATGTGAAAAGAGGAGAGTTCCAACAAAGAGTCTCAAACAATCCAACTGTTGATTATGTAAGAGATTATATTTTAGGAAACATAACTACAACAATTGGGTTCAGTGATAGTTTGGCTGTTGATTTTATGCTCTTAAATATCACAGATGAAGCAGGAATTAATTCAAGTATGACTGACGTGTTTGGAGTAGCAGCAACTGGTCTTGAGCTGATTCCACCAAGACAAGCTATGACAAGAATAAGATATAGCTTCTAGTAGATTAAAAACTGCTAGTTTATATATAAGGTCTGTTTTGGAGTAATATTAGCTTTATGAAAAAGCATTACATCCAAGCAGACCAGCTCTTAAAAGATTCTTATAATTTAGCTTGGAAGATTTATGAGCAAGGCTTTAAACCAGACTTCATTATAGGTATATGGCGTGGAGGAGCCCCAGTAGGTATTGCTGTTCAAGAATTTCTTGATTACCTGGGTGTAAAATCTGATCACATCGCAATAAGAACTTCTTACTATTCTGGTATCAACTCAACCAGAGATACCGTTCAAGTTTATGGGCTTAACTATGTAATTAAGCAATTGAAGCAAAATGATTCTCTTTTGATAGTAGATGATGTTTATGATTCAGGCATGTCAATAAATAAGGTAATAGAGGAACTTCAAGAAGCCTGCAAGAAAAATATGCCTGAAATACAAGTAGCAACTCCTTACTTCAAGCCAAAGAATAATAAAACCGACAGAACTCCTGATTATTATATTCATGAGACAGACCAGTGGCTTGTATTCCCACATGAATTACAAGGTCTTACTTTAGAGGAGATAAAGTCAAACAAGCCTGAGCTTGATTTCCTAATTGAAAAAGTTGAATTATTGAAATCGAAATGACTAGTCTCACTGTATCCGAAGTTTATGCGATAGGCCTTCCAATAATCTATGGAATGATTGCTTTAGAGGCAGTTTTTTCCTCTTTGAGCAATAAGTCTTTTTATAGATTAGATGACACTTTATGTACAGCAGGCTTACTCATTGGGAATATACTAATTGGATTCGCTGCCAAGGGCCTTTCTTTCAGCATTCATATTTTTTTATATCAATTCAGGCTTATTGATCTCGCAAGCCTGATCCCAGTTTGGTTAATGTGGGTCTTAGCTTTCATTCTAATAGATTTAGTTTTTTACATTTATCATAGGTTATCTCATAGAGTAAGATTCTTATGGGCGATACATATGAGTCACCACTCAAGCGAGGAAATGAATTTTGCTGTTTCTCTAAGACAGGCTTGGTTTGCCCCGTTATCGAAGATACCATTCTTTTTGATTCTCCCTATATTGGGTTTAGATCCAACGATCGTAGTGATAGCAGGAGTTATTAGCACTTTATGGGGTGTTGTTGGCCATACACAAATTGTTGACAAGTTAGGGCCACTAGAAGTTATTTTCAATACTCCATCTCATCACAGAGTTCATCATGGCGCAAATAAAGAATATATAGATAAGAATTACGGAAATTTATTAATTATTTGGGACAAAATGTTTGGTACCTTCGAGCCGGAGCGTGCAACTGTGAAGTATGGCTTAGTAAATAATGTTGATACATTTAATCCAATCAAAATAACTTTTATGGGCTGGAGCGCTATGTTTAAAGATGTCAGAAATTCTAAAAATTTCAAGGAAGCTCTTTCAATAATATTTGGGCCTCCAAACACAAGATTTAGAGGCGGTTCGTTTTAATTATTTAAGTGCGTTATTAACCTTCCAGTTTAAGTAATCAAAATGGCCTTTAACCATCTTATTTCCATAAGATGAGTTTGAATAGTTCCGAATCTTTATCAAAGAATTAAATATCGCTGATCTAGAAATTTCATCATATCTTTCATCAGCCATGGCAGCTATAAGACCATCTACATAAGCAGACTGTAAATTCATTTTGAAAGTATTTGGAATTTCTCTGGCCACAAAAATGCCGTCGAAAATATCCTGAAGAACTTCATCAGGTAAATATTCATTTCCATATTTTGAGCTATTAGTTAATCTTTTCATTACACGTGGATGAAGGATAAAACTCAAGGCACTCATTTGCATTCTTAGCACTCTATCGTGAACTTTAGGATCATCATCGGAGTTCCCATAAGAAGCTGCTCGTTTTTCTGACTGAAGAAGCTTCAAAATGTCTGGACTAAATACAAAAGCATCATTCGCAAATAGATAATCATTAAGAGCATTCATTGCTCTTTTTTGTTCTGTATAAGGAACAACTTCAAACGGAGTCATTCCAGATTCCTGACCAACAACGAGTCTATTTGAGTAGACGCCACCTATTTGAATAGCAATAGATTCAGCAAACCTGCCTTTATCTCTGAGCAGACTATCAAAGGTTGCTTTTAGTTCTGTATATGTAGATCCAGGCTCATTAAATATTTCAGGTAATTCATTAATTTTATTATCAATTATTTGAAGTCTTTGCACCGTATAGGTTATGGGATCACTAGACATATCATACCTTTTATTTCTAGGATCAGTATTGCTTCCAGGTGAACCCATTGCATCGTCATCAGTTCCAAAAATAAGCTCTGGTTTTGTAGATTGAGATAAAAGATTTTCTCTATCGGCATCTTTCATATCCTGAGTATATCCAAAGGTAATTGCCCAAATATCATAAGGACCAGGTTCCGTTGGAAAGTAATTTCCTTGCTCAACTCCTTCAGGAGCGATATTAATTGGATCATAATCCATTACAGAACCAATGTGGTTATTACCAGTAATATCTTTGTTATGAATATCAGAAGCATTATATAGCCAACTTGCTTTGAAATTATGGCGAAGACCCAGGGTATGGCCTATTTCATGTAAAGTTAGAGAAACTATCCACTGTCTTAGTGGATCATTATCCTCGTCATAACCCCAAATTTTTCTTAATCTATATCCATAACTAATAGAATTAAACTCTTGAACAATGTCTGCAGCAATCATTTCCCCAGTTCTTGGATTGGCTACGCTTGGACCATATCCAGAATATCTTGGAGAGGGCGTAGATGCCCAACGAATTACATTGTACTGAACATCACCAGCATCCCATTCGGCATCATCAGGCTGAATTTTGGCAACAACAGCATTCTTAAATCCTGCTTTTTCAAAAGCTATATTCCAAAGCTCAATTGCTTCAACTACAAATGGTTTTATTTCCTCAGGAGTTGAATTTTCAACCCAGAATACAATAGGATTTATGGGTTCTGATATTTCTGCTGAGGGGTCTTTTTTTATTAAGCGCCATCTGTTTATCAAATCCTTACCTTTAAAATAATCATATGTGCTTAAGTCAGTAATTTTTGTTGAAAAATATCCTACACGTTGATCTGCAACTCTGGGTTGATATTCATCATCGGGCATCTCAACGAACATATGTCTTGCTACGATACTTGAGTATCTTGCGTCTGGGACTGCATCAACAGAACCCTTAGGACTTGGGTTGAAGAATCCATAAGTAACTTCAATGGAAGTATTTTTTGGATAGTTTTTAATTCTGCTTATATAAGTCTTCTTATCATCTATTCTTCCAAGAATAAGGCTGTAATATTCAGCATATTCTTTTGGTGGGGTAAGCCCAACTAACATTTCGCCTAGAAATAATTTATCGATGTTAATTAGATATCTTCCTTCCTCTTCAATTTTTACCTCAAATCTGCCCACAAAGGACTCAAGAATATTTGTTAAAGTAGATTTAGAGATATTATTTGAATCGTCATAATTAAAAACAGTATTCTTTTTATATAGAGCTAAATCATCTTTAAATTTTCTAAACTCTAGGACAGAGCTATCACCCATATCTCCGCCGCTAGCCCCACCTGCTTGAGCACCACTTATGATGTAGTAAAAATAAATGAACTCCTTTGAGAGATTTTCATCTTCGATAATTGTGTAATAAGTATCCTCTTCTGTTTCATAATAAATATCAAACATTCCCTCAATAATTTCGAACTCTCCATCTTCAATGAATTCTTCAATAGTTGGATCTTCCTCTTCTTCAGCTTCCTCATTCACTGAATCTTCAACAATATCTTCTGAAACCTCATCTGATCCTTCAGGAGCTCTTTCAGTTTCTTCATCTGCAAAAGAAAAATAGGAAAAAGCTAATAACAAACTTAATAAATAACTGATATTTTTCATTTTCTACCTCTTAAACTAGATGGTTATTCTAAAGGCCAAGCTATCAACATGCAATCTCATAGATGTTAATATATTGTCATGAGTGAAGCATATGATTTTGTGATTATAGGGGCAGGTTCAGCAGGATGTGTTTTAGCTAATAGATTGAGCGCTAATCCAAATACCAAAGTCTGCATTATGGAAGCTGGGAAGAAAGATAATGATCCAAGAATCCATATACCAATAGGTTTTGCATTCTTTGGACCAAACAATCCTGTTAGTTGGAACTATGAGACAGTTCCTCAAAAAGAATTTGAGGAGGTGACAGTAGCTGAGCCGGCTGCTGAGGTAATTGACACAGCTGGCGGTGTTCATTCAGTCAAACAAGAAGTTAAAGAGCATAGACGTGGCGCACAACCAAGAGGGAAGACGCTTGGTGGCTCAAGCTCAATAAATGCTATGTTATATGTTAGAGGCCATAGGTGGGACTATGATCACTGGGCAAGCTTAGGTAATGAGGGATGGTCATATGATGAAATTCTAAAATATTTTAAGAAGGCAGAACATAACGAAATGTTCAATGATGAGTTTCACGGACAGGGAGGCCCGCTTAATGTTTCAAAGATAAGACATGAGAACAAACCAACAAAAGATTTTGTTGAAGCTGGATCAAAACTTTACAAACACAATGAAGACTTCAATGGCGAAGAGCAAGAGGGCATAGGCTTTTACCAAACTACACAAAAGGATGGTAAAAGATGTAGTACTGCAAAAGCATATTTGGTACCTGCTTTGGATAGACCAAATTTGACTGTCATAACTGAAGCAAATGTAAACAAGATCCTAATTGATAACAATAAAGCCACTGGTATTCAATATATAGATTCAGAAGGTGAGTCGCATATCATATCTGCTTCAAAAGAAGTCCTTTTGTGTTCAGGTGCTTTTGGCTCTCCTCAGATATTGCTGAGATCAGGAGTAGGACCAAAAGAAGAAATAGAAAAACATGGCATAGAGCATAAGGTAGACCTTCCTGGTGTAGGAAAAAACCTCCAAGACCACATTGACTATCTTACTGTTCACAAATATAACTCAATTCAGTTTATCGGTACCTCTATAAAAGCATTCTTAATAAAATATCCTTTAGAGGTATTGAAGTACATATTAAAGAAAACAGGATTATTTACTTCCACCATTGCAGAAGCAGGAGGATTTATAAAATCTAGCGACTCAAAAGAAATTCCTGATATACAGCTCCACTTTGCACCTGCTATGGTTGTTGATCACGGAAGAACACAAATCTGGGGACATGGTTTCAGTTGTCACAGTTGTTTGTTGAGACCTAAGTCTAGGGGAACAGTTTCATTAAAGTCCGCAGACCCATTAGATGATCCTTTGATAGATCCAAAGTTTTTATCTCACCCTGATGATATGAAAGATATGATTGAAGGATATAAAAAAATGATGAGTATTTTAAACACGGAGCCAGTAAATAAATATATAAAGCAGCATTGCCAGAGACCAGTTGATATCAATGATGATGCAGATATTGAGAAGGCTATTCGAGAAAGCGCGGACACTGTTTATCATCCTGTTGGAACTTGTAAAATGGGTAATGATGATGAGGCAGTTGTTGATCAAAGGCTTAAAGTCCATAAAGTAGAAGGTTTGCGAGTTGTTGATGCTTCAATCATGCCAACACTAATAGGAGGCAATACCAATGCTCCAACAATTATGATTGGCGAAAAAGCATCTGATATGATCATTGAAGACTGGAAAAATAATCTATGATTGAGACTGGTAGTTGTCTATGTGGATCAGTAAGTTATTCATTTCAAAGGAATAAAGTTATTTCTGGACACCATTGCCATTGTAGAGACTGTCAAAAAGCTACTGGCTCAGGAAAAGCAACTATTCTCGTCCTAGCCAAGAAGAATCTTATAATTAAAGGCGACCCAAAATTTTACGAAACAGTTGGAAGTGGCGGTATGCATATAAATAGAGGCTTTTGTGAGAAGTGTGGATCTGGAGTAATAAGCTTTGCAAAAGAACTTGATAGAGTAGTTTTTGTAAAAGCAGGAACATTGGATGACTCAAGCTGGGTAACTATTGACTCCAACTATTTTACCGACTCATCACATGACTGGAATAAACCAGATTACAACATTAAAAGTTTTAATCAAAATCCAAATCTAATTGAAAATATAAAAACAGTCCTTAAGTCATTTATCTAATTTATGAATAAAGCACTTAAGAATATTCTTGAAAGAAACTCACATCGTAATCTTGTTGATCCCATTCCTTCAAAAGATGAAATGGAGCAGGTATATCAAGCTGCTCTTAGAGCCCCAGATCATGCATGGGTCAGACCTTCAAGTTTTATCCAGGTTAGTGGTGAAGGGCTCAAAAAACTCTCTGATATCTTTGTGAAAGTTGCTGAAGAAAGTTTTGAAAATTTAACGGATGAAATCCTAGAGAAATATAAAAATGCACCATTTAGAGCTCCACTAATTGTAATACTTGTTTCAAAGAAGAAAGATCATCCAAAAGTGCCCAGAATAGAACAAATTATATCTACAGGAACTGCTGGGCAAAATATTATGCTTGCCCTGAATGCATTGGGCTATGGAGCAATTTGGAGGACTGGAAGATTTGCATTCAATGAAAAGATTTCAGAAAGACTTGGTTTAAGCAATAACCAGACAGTGATCGGGTATATTTACATTGGTACACCAGCAGGCAAGAAAAAATCATTACCTCAAATGAATACCGATGATTATATTTCTATTTGGGATTGATGCTAAAGATGAATAAAAAGATTTTTTTCATCCCTCTACTCGCTTCTTTCCTCTTTTTTGTTGTTTATCTATTGTTAGCCCAAACAGGAAATTTTTTATCTGTTGAGCCAGGATATAGTATTAATGATGTTTCAAGATGGTGTGAGAGAATAAGCGGAGGTTACTTCCGTGAACCAAGTAATGCTCTCTCTAACATAGGGTTTATAACTACCGGCCTTATTATGTTCTGGATTTTATCAAGAGAGCCGAAGGGTAAATCAAGATTTCATGGCGCGTCACCAACAGCAATAATATTTGCAACAGCTGCATTATTTTTAGGACCAGGATCATTGCTCATGCATGGAACTCACACTGCATGGGGTCAATGGGCTGATTGGTTAAGTATGATTATGTTTATTTCTATACCATGGCTCGTAAATATTTTTGTTATTAAGGATTATTCAGAAAATATTTTTGCAAAAACTTATGTCTCTTACATCACAATTTATGCATTAATAAGTTGGAATTTTGGAAACGACCTTGGCATCGGTTTAAATTTATGGTTTTTATCAATTGCTATGTGGGTAATCACTGAAGCACTTCAGCATTTTTACTCGCCACTGCTTAGATTACTATCAGGTTTAATAGGCTTTATAGTTGCAGCAGTATTTGGAGTCTTCCCTAATGAGATCTTTGCAAACCTCAGCGAATATTGGTGGATTATCTTGTTTTGGATACCCGCAATCTTCATTAACAAAAAATCACGAATGAAAAAGACTAGATTTAGATGGTTCTGGTTTGGAATATTTACATATTTGACAGCATTTATAATTTGGCTTCAAGGTTATCCTAATACTGATTTTTGTAATCCAGACTCTATTGTGCAGGCTCATGCCTTGTGGCATATCCTTTCCTCAATAGCTACATTATTTTTCTTCTTTTATTTTAGGAGCCTAAGACTTACATGAAGTCACTCAATGACAAGCTAACTTTTTCTTCTGGGCATCAAATGAAAAATAGATTTATGCTCGCACCTCTTACTAACACTCAAAGCCATGAAAATGGAGTGCTTTCAGAAGATGAATATCATTGGCTTACAAAGAGGGCAAAAGGCGGTTTTGGTATAACAATGTCTTGCGCATCTCATGTTCAAGATATAGGCAAAGGATTTCCTGGGCAGCTAGGGATTTTTGATGACAAGCATATTGATGGTTTAACTAAACTAACAACGGAAATCAAAAAACATGATAGTCTGGCAATTGCTCAGTTACATCATGCTGGAATGCGTTCTCCAGAGGAACTTATAAATACTCAACCCGTATGTCCATCAGATGATAGCAGCACAGGCGCTAGAAGCTTATCAACTGAAGAAGTTATAGAGCTAAGAAATGACTTTATAGTTGCCGCAGTTAGGGCTAAAAAATCTGGTTATCAAGGTGTCGAAATACATGGAGCCCACGGTTACATACTGTCTCAATTTTTATCGCCAGAAATTAATAGACGCGAGGACGATTACGGTGGCTCTAATGAAAATAGATCAAGGATTATTTTTGAGATTGTTGATGGGATCAGAAATGAGTGTGGCAAAGGTTTTATTTTAGGTGTTCGATTATCACCTGAGGGGTTTGGATTAAAATTGGGAGAGATAAAAGAAGTTTGTGAGTCTTTGATAGCGACCAAGAAGATTGATTTTTTAGATATTTCCCTTTGGGACTCTTTCAAAGAACCAAATGAAGATGAGCATAAGGAAAAAAGCCTACTAAAACATTTTACTGACATAGAATTTATGGACACACTTTTAACGGTTGCTGGAAATATAAGAACAGGTAAGGATGTATCAAAAATTCTGGAGAGCGGTGTTGACTTTGTAACCATTGGCAGAGGGGGGATACTTCATCATGACTTCCCAAAAAAAGTTATTGGAGACCTAGACTTTGAGCCTATTGAACTTCCAGTTACAAAACAGCACCTTTTAAATGAAGGCCTCAGTGATAAGTTTATTAAATATATGCAAAGATGGCAGGGCTTTGTTGAAGAATAGAATTATTCTGCACCCATAAAATACTATATATGGATGCAGAAAAAATAAATCTAAGATTTACTTAGGAGCAGCCTCAGGCTGATAGTCATAATAACCTTCAACAGGAATCATCAGATGTACATAAGGAGTTCCTTTCATCATCACATAGGGAGCACCTGTAGTGAAATCTGTGGTTTGACTTCCAAGTGAATCTGGGTCCTTAGGCATGAGCATCAGATGAGCACCTGAGTAAATCCAATCTTTAGGATCAGTATTTTCTTTATCACCCTCAGAGTAAGGTCTAAAGTTATCAACACCTGTATCTCCATGTAGCATCCAAATCCAGCCATCATTCTCAAGCTCAGGTTTTGTCTGGCTTAAATATGCATTTGCCCATGCCATAGCATTTTTGTCAGCACATGCAGGAGCTGCCTCATTTTTAGTTTTAAAGCCCATTTTTGGCATTGCTATAAATGGAAGGCAAGTCCAGCCATTAGTACCCTCTCTTAATACCTCACCGGATGCGCCAACTACTGTCGCAAAATTACCAATAAAGTCAGGTGCAGATGTTGTATAAGCTTCAATTTCCCAATCAGTACTATTCCCTTGAGCTTTGTGGTCGTCTCCTATTAATGAAAATGGGACAATCAAAAAAGCAAAGTAAATTTTCTTTAACATTGTATATTCCTCAAATAATAAAAATATTAAGATATCATAAATATTTTATTTAAATGAAAGTTTACTTATTATTTGCAGTTTTATTATCCTCATCTAATCTGAATTCTCTTAATTTATATGATTTAGATCATGAAACTGAATTCTTAGATTCAGGTAAAAAATTGATGAATCTTGATTTTGGAATTCATGACCTTGAGCCGAACCAAGAAACTAAATCAATAATTATTGCTATTCACGGACGAGACAGTAGGGGGTTTGAATGGATTTATCCACTTCAAACAATTGATTCCGAGCAAACAAAAACTTATTTTTTTCGATGGGATACAACAAAATGCCCACAAAAAATAATCCCTTTGCTTGTGAAAGAAATATTGGCAATTAAGGATCTCAAAAAGATTACGATTTTGGGTCATAGCTATGGGGGCACACTTTCATCATTATTACTCAGTGAAATACAAAATATAGAAACTAATATTCATGTAATAGCTGCTCCATTAGCGAGTAAAGATTTGGAGAAATACTGTCAGTATTCTCATCCAACTACAAAGAATGAAAATATTTCCTATTATCAATGGAGAACTATCAAAAAATTAGATTATGCTTTTAGCAACCTTGAATATGATCCTCAGGTGATAGATTTTGAAGAGTCGAATGTTACTAGACTCCCAAGTCGATATAGGGGGAGAAGACTAGGACATCTTTGGTCAATTAGCTGGGTAGCAGATAATATTAATCTGAATTAGTGGCTTAGATATAAGACGTTCAAAAATGACAACATTTAACCTTTTTTGTAAACTTTTAAGAATGCAAATCAAGAAATGTTTATTTTTATCAATAATTTTTGTTTCGGGATCTTTGGTTGCTGAAGACCTAAAGGAAAAACTTGATGCTGATCTTGATATCTTGATGGGAAAAGTTATTGAATGGCGTCATGATATTCATGAATTTCCTGAGTTAGGGAATAGAGAATTTAGGACTTCAAAAAAAGTAGCTGAGCACTTAATATCCTTAGGAATAGAGGTAGAAACAGGCATTGCCTATACTGGTATTGTTGGACTTATAAGAGGGGGAGAGCCTGGACCAACAATAGCCTTAAGGGCAGATATGGACGCATTGCCAGTAACTGAACAAACTGGATTACCATATGCTTCCAAGCAAAGAACAGAATATTTAGGTCAAGATGTTGGAGTAATGCATGCTTGTGGTCACGATGCTCATGTTGCAATTTTGATGGGAGCTGCAGAATTTCTTGCTAAAAATAAGAAGGATCTAAAGGGAAATATAATGCTAATTTTTCAGCCTGCAGAAGAAGGCGCACCTGAGGGTGAGGGCGGTGGAGCTGAGCTTATGCTTGCCGAGGGAATATTTGAACGATATAAACCTGAGGTTATATTTGGATTACATGTAACTAACTCACGACATGGTTATCTTGGTGTCTTGCCTGGACCAGCAATGGCTGCTGCATCTTCATATAGGATTACCGTTAACGGCGTCCAAGCTCATGGATCAAGACCATGGGATAGCGTCGATCCAATCATGGCAACTGCACAATTAATTGAGTCATTAAATACAGTTGTTAGCAGAAGAATAAATATTATTAATAATCCGGCTGTAATTTCTGTAGGTATGGTTCAAGCTGGGACAAGAAATAATATTATCCCTGATAAATCACAAATTACAGGAACAATCAGGACATTTGATCCGGACCTACGTGCCGAAATTTATGATGAAATAAGACAAATAGCTCGAGGAGTTGCAGAAGGAACTGGAACTAAAGTTAATGTTGAATTTGATGTTGGAGGTTTTTATCCTGTTACCTTTAATGATGTAGAACTGACAAAAAAATATTCTCAGACTTTATCTGAGGCCGCAGACGGAAAATTTTTTCTTCTTGATAAACCTACAACGGGAGCAGAAGATTTCTCATTCTTTTCGCAAAAAATACCAGGAATGTACTTTTGGTTAGGTGTTAATGAGCCCGGTATTGATGTGGCTCCTGGGAATCATACGCCATTCTTTAAAGTTGATGATCGAGCATTAGATGAAGGAGTTAAAGCAATGATTTATTTAGCTTTAGATTACGCAAGTAACAATTAAAAACCATAGGATGCCGGATCAAGGACATAGTCGAAAGACTGAGAAGGTTTACAGCTATCAAAACTGCCTGAATAAAATCCAATCTCTAAATGAAGGTGTCTACCTTCGCTTCGTCCAGAGTTACCCATAAGCCCAACAATTTCATCTTTTTCAACCTTCTCTCCAACTCTCTTGTAAACTCCATCAAATCTCATGTGTCCATATCTTGAGTAAATATTATTTCCATGATCAATTACTAAATGATTACCCCAGCCTGCACCACATTCTCGCAACAATTTATTTTCAGAGAATTGAGTGCTTGAAGGACATCCAGTTCTTGCATAAACAACAACTCCCTCAGCTATTGTATATATAGGTATATCTAATAAATTTTGGTCAATGTTAAATAGATCTAAACCTTCATGTTCTGCAGGTTCACCAACAAGGCCGCTAAACTCTTCTCTAGATTGATAAGTGCTTATAAAAAAAGAAAAGTCTAAATCAAGATCTTTTATTCCAGCAGTTTGTACCTTAGCAAATTCTTCCTCCGGACTCTCGTACGCTAAACATTTTGATTCTTGTTTTTCTTGGGTGCATGAGTAAAGAAAAAAACAAAAAAAAATTAAAAATAGATTAAAACGCTTATTCATTTACTGGTATATTAAGTTTTTAATTTTATTACTTGGGAGCTTATATGCCTATACCAGATTCAATAAAAGATAATATTTCTATACCAGTAATTGGAGCACCTTTATTTCTTATTTCAGTACCTGATTTAGTAATAGCACAATTTAAAGCTGGAATCATCGGTTCTTTCCCAGCACTTAATGCTCGCCCCCAGCATGTCTTGGAGGAATGGATTGTAAGAATCAAAACGGAATTAAAAGAATATCAAGAACAAAACCCAGATAAGAAGGTCGCACCTTTTGCAGTTAATCAAATTTGTCACGCATCAAATGATAGATTGCAGGGGGATATGGAGATTTGTGTTAAACATAAGGTACCAATAATTATTACTTCCTTAAGACCACCTGCAGAAGTTGTTGAGGCAGCTCATAGTTATGGAGGTCTAGTTTTTCATGACGTTATTAACGTAAGGCATGCAAAAAAAGCTGTTGACATGGGTGTTGATGGTCTAATTTTAGTTTGCGCTGGAGCAGGAGGTCATGCAGGAGCATTATCTCCATTTGCTCTTTTACGAGAGGTAAAATCTTGGTTTGATGGAACTATTATTTTATCAGGCTCCATTGGCGATGGTTATTCTGTGGCATCTGCACTTGCTCTTGGTGCTGATTTTGCTTATTTAGGTACAAGATTTATTGCAACGCATGAAGCAAATGCTGAACCTGAATATAAACAGATGCTTATTGAAAGCTCAGCTAATGACATTGTTTACTCAAACTTATTTACAGGTGTTTTAGGAAATTATCTTAAACCCTCTATTCAAAATGCCGGTCTTGATCCGGATAATCTTCCAACTGCAGATAAATCTGCAATGAACTTTGGTTCTGGAGGTAACACTGATTCAAAGGCTTGGAAAGATATATGGGGATCTGGTCAAGGCATTGGTCTTATAGAAGATGCTCCTACAGTTGAAGACCTGGTATCAAGAATAAGAAGTGAATTTAATGAGGCTACTTCTGAATTTAATAACAAAGCAAAGATTTCATGAAGATAGATTTATATTTTTCATATCGAAGCCCCTACTCATATCTAATACTACCTAGAATGCTTAAGCTCAAGGAGAAATATGATATTGATATAAATTTCAAGATTGTCTATCCAATAGCTATCAGAATGCCAGAGTGGTTTGAAGGAAAAAATATTTTTACATACTTCTTTTTTAAAATGATAGACATGCGATTACAGGCTAAAAAACTAGGGATACCTTTTACCACAAAGCTCAGGCCAGATCCGATTAGACAAAATATTATGACTGGGAAAATTTCAAATCATCAACCTTACATATTTGATATTTGCCATCTAGGTCAAATGGCACAAATAAAAGGTGTTGGAATAGAGTTTGCATTTGAGGTTTCTAGCATGATCTTTGGTGGAGTTGAGAAGTGGAATACCGATGAAAATTTATCAAAAGCTGCAAAAAAAGTTGGGTTAGATCTGAAACAATTGAGGGAAAGTGTAAATGTTCATGAAGAAGAAATCATCAGTCAAATAAAACAGAACCAAGTTGACCAATTGAATGCTGGCCATCATGGAGTCCCTTTAACAGTTATAGGAGATAAGCATTTCTTTGGTCAAGACCAATTTAAGAAAATAATGAAAACTCTCGAAGAAAACGGTCTTAAAGAAAGATAGCAAAATGTTAAAAGTTGGATTCATAGGTCTTGGGACTATGGGATTCCCCATTGCAGGCCACATTTCAAAATCCTATCAAGCATATGTCTTTAATAGAACATCGAATAAATCACAAAAATGGACTTCTGAATTTGAGGGAGAGATATGTGAGTCTATAAAAGACCTTACTCTTGTATCAAATGTAATTTTTCTGTGCCTAAGTGAAGACAAAGATATTGAAGAGATTGTTTTTAGCAGTAATGGCATACTAAATCATATAAATGGGGGCACTATAGTTGTTGATCATTCAACAACATCTGTTGATACCGCAAATGAAATCAGTAAAGAGTTTTTAAAAAAAGATTCATTTTATTTAGATGCTCCTGTTTCTGGCGGTGAGGCAGGAGCGCAAAACGGCTCTCTTTCAGTGATGATAGGAGGAGACAAAGAAGCTTATGAGAAAATATCTGCCATTCTCGATTGCTATTCAGCCTTTCATAAACATATGGGACCATCTGGTAATGGACAACTCACGAAAATGATTAATCAAATCTGCATTGCTGGCCTCCTTCAAGCGCTAGCAGAGGCAGCTAGTTTTTCAAAAAAGTCCGGCATCGAATCAAAAGAAGTCTTAGATGTAATTTCAAGAGGTGCAGCACAATCTTGGCAAATGGATAATAGATGGAATTCAATGATTGATGACAAATATGATTTTGGTTTTGCAGTTGATTTAATGGTTAAAGATCTTGAGATAATTTCAAAGTTCTCAAAAAAGATCGGAGCAAATATATCCGTTACAGAGTCGATTAAGTCATATTATAAAGAACTTCAAACACTTGGATCAGGGAAGCTTGATACATCAAGTCTACTTAAGCGATTAGATTTGCTAGATAAAGATTAAGCTAAAAATATCAGCAAGAATCCAATAACTACATAATAAGAAACTGTTGCTATCTCCATAATTTGCAGATCAAAAACCTCAGAAGAATCTAAGATCTGATCTTTAAGGAAAATAATCGAAAAGACATTGGCTGCATGGATTAAAAATAACAAAATAAAAAAGGTTGAGCTGCTAAGGTAATAAGAAAACATAATAATGATTAGAAAAAATATCTCTAAGTAGAGTGTCTTAATAAAGTTTTTCTCTTTTAAAAAATATTTTGTAAGGCTGTAGTTCAATTGCCATGCAATAAAAAATATTAAACCAGTTATTGAATAAACATAAGCAACAATATTTTCAACCATCAAAGATCGCCTTCTTTTCTAACCTCACTTCTTTGCACTTCGAATTGTTCACCATATCTGGCTTCCAACTTCTTTTGATTTTCAGCAATTACTTCATATGGATCTAAATCAAGAGCTGCACATGCAGTAGCCCAATACCACATTATGTCACCCAGTTCTCTTTTCATGTGAAAGATATTCTCCTCCGAAGCTGGCTTACCTTGAAGATACATTTTCTTTACAATCTCAACAAATTCTCCAGTTTCACTGCCAAGGCCCATCGCGGCAGTCAACAACCTTGCAGACTTTATATCAGAGGACACATCAATCTCTTTTAATCTATCCATCAACGCATCAAGATCTAGACTGGGGTCACTAGTTACTTTAGTTACAAAGTCCGAATATGTTTTAAAAAAATCTTTTACTTCATTACTCATTAAATTTACTCTCATTTAACCTAGAAACTGTTTTATTGAACTCAACAATAGTTTCATTAATTATTTCTTCAACTGATTTTACTTCATCAATTAAACCCACTGACTGCCCTGCAAGTGCTGGAGCTGCCTCCATATCTCCATCAAAATATAAATTTTTAATCCCTATCATTTCAGACATTTCCATAACACCCTTTTCATAAATAGAATTCGTTAGATTTGTTTTAAGCGCTCTAATACAAGGCTTTGATTTTTTATTAAGAATTAAAGTTCCATTTGTTTCTGATCCAACAATTGTATTTTTGAAATTATCATGTACGGGACTCTCTTTACTAGAAACAAATCTTGTTCCCATTTGGATGCCTTCTGCGCCAGCAGCAAATGCAGCCGCCATCCCAACTCCATCCACAATTCCACCAGCAGCAACAATTGGCAAGTCAATTTCATTCTTAATTGCTTGAATTAAAACAAACAAACCAACTTCCTCGGGGCTTTTAAAACCTCCACCTTCAGTCCCTTCAACAACCAATCCATCAACACCAGCTTCAAAAGCTTTCTTTGCTCCAGCCAAACTTGGAACCGCGTGGTAAACGGTAATATTTGCCGATTTTAGGACATCTATGTATTTTCCAGGATCTCCAGCAGACGTTGTAACAAAATTAACACCATG
>MDTE01087885.1_pt1 | contig 16324 bp, 18 predicted proteins | sample 811231 | NCBI WGS metagenome assembly MDTE01 (sample SAMN05326651, study PRJNA326480) | marine metagenome | isolation source: seawater | place: Indian Ocean: Red Sea | collected 2010
TACTAAAATACTAAATATTTAATAGTTCTTGCAAATATGAAGATAGAATAAAATAAATATAAAGTAATTAAATTTTTTTTATTTGACAAAAACTTTGTTGGTAAAAAATGGAATGTTAATAAAAAAAATATTATCATTACGAGTGGATCGTAATACTTATGATATATAGTATTTTGTATATTAGATAAAATTAGAAGTGAATATAGTAAAATATTACTAAAATTAAATATAAATAGATACGTAATTACTAACAAAGATAAAAAACTAAAAAAATAAAAAATTAAATTATTATTAAAAAAAAGACTAGATAATTGAAAAAAGAAACCACCGCCTGTAAAAGCCATAACATAATCAAAAAAAAATAAATTAATTAAGAAAATAATAAAAACTATAAAAAAGTTTTTTTTTGAAAATTTAATAAATTCTTTGAAAAATTTATTATTAATTAAAAAGGGTATTAAATGAAAAAAAATAATTGAGCTAATTATTAATATTTTATTTGAAATGTTAAAATCTAAACTTACAATTTCATTTATATTTGTGCCAGGTGTATATGCAATTAAAAAATTGATATCTAATATAAATAAATAATAAAATGCAGGTAAGCTACTTATGAAGCATATAAAAAAACTTAATATAATATGATTTACTTCAACTTTTTTAAAAAAATTAAAATAATAAAAAATAATGAATACCGAAAAATTGGGACTTACATAAGACGCTACAATTAAATAAATTAAAGTTTTGTAAAAATACTGAATATTTTTTTTTTCATCAAATTTAAGAAACTCATAAATAGATAAAGTAAAGAAAATAAGACCTATAATTCTAGAATCGGGCCATATGGATAAAGATCTGAAAGTTGGTGACAAAAAAATTGAAATAGATATTAGAAATAAGATATTTTTATCATATGTTTTAAATTTTAAGGATAATCCCTTAAAAAAAAAATAAATTAGTATCAAACTTGCGTTTAAATGTAGAAACCTTATTGTATCAAATCCTACACCAACCTTAGAGATAAAACTTAAAAATATTAAATAAACAGGTGAATGTCTGTGATTATATTTATCGTAATTTAAAAGAGTATCAAAAAAATTTTCTGAAAAATCTTTAATAGCTGGTAAATTTGTATAAAACCAATCAGGTCTAGCCCCTACATTTAAGTTCTCATCAAAAATAAAACCTATAATAAGTGAAATGTATAAAACACATGCAATATAAATATTATTTTTGTTTATAAGGTTTTTATTATACATCCTGAATAAAAAATTTAATTATAGCTTTTTTATAACCATTTTTTTTTTCCTTGTTATTTTCAAGTAAAAAATAATAAAAACCACGCAGTAAAAAATATGAATATCCAAATAATTTATCAGAAAAAGTTCCAATTTTTTTTATTAAAATTAAAAAACTATAAGTAGTCTCAAAGGTTCTATCGAATTTTTTTGCAATTATCGAACTTTTTGCAATTTTGTGAAAGGTTTTTATTTTTTGATCACATACTAATTTTCCATACTTTTTGAGTCTATAAGATAACTCAATATCCTCAGGCCCGTAAAAAAAATCTTCATCACCTAAGCCACTTTTTTTTAAAACGTCAGCCTTGTAAATAGAGCAACACCCACTTATTGCATCTGTTTCTACCAATTTATTTAAGTTTGAATGATTAAAATATCTTTTTTTATTTAAATTCATTGTTCTTTGAAATTTTAAGTATGACCAACTCATCTTGAAACCTTTAAACCAAACACTTTTTTTGATATAAGCATGCATAATTTTTGGTGATGCACTTACAACATCCTTTTGCTTAATTGTAAGGCTTATTTTTTTAAAATAATCCCTTGGAACAATAAAATCGTTGTCTATCCTGAGTATATACTGATATTTGTTTCTTATTAAAAAACTGTATATTCGATTTAATCCTGCAGTTAGTCCAAGATTGCTTTTATTTCTAAATAAATATAGGTTTCTATCGTTTTTTTTTTTATCAAAAATATTATTTTTGAAGTTCATAAAAATTAATTTCCCTCGATTATTAATTTTAGGTTTTATAAAACTTCTATCTGAAATTATTCGGCCCTCGTGCCAACTTGATATTTTTAAAATATTTTTTTGATATGATCCATTATCAACTAAAAAAACGTCAAAATTTCCATCATTTTGATAGATACTTTCCAAACAGTCTACGGTATTTCTCCAATCATTCCAATTAAGGACTACTATCGCTGAATTCATAATTTTAACTCAGAACTTTACTTTTTATTACATGAAGCATGTATACCACAGTAATAATTTGAATAATCTTTAGAAAAAATTCTAGCAATTCTATTAAATATCTCAAACACAATAAAAAAAACTGTTTGGAATAAAGGAAATTTTAAATATCTGAATATATTTTGATAAGCTGCAAAAAAGGGCCCAACACCAATTAAAGTGGTATTGACATTAAAACCCTGATCTATCAATATTTTTTCTAGGTAGAAATGAGTTGGTCTAAATATATCTTTAGGATCAGGATGATATAAAACAAGAAAAGGTACAAATAACTCTAGATTACCTTTTTTTTTTAAAATTTTATGTATTTCACTAATTAGTTTTTTATAATTTTCTATATGTTCGATGGTATTAAATAAAATTATAGTATCATACTTATTTTCTTCAATTAATAACTCTTGCTCTAAATCAACTCTATTTTCTGCATCTTTAAAAAAATCTGCTTTTTCAATATTTGCATTATTATGATCAATATAATCATAATAGGTCAAATTCGAGCCATCTCCCGACCCAAGATCAATTGTTTTTCCGTTTATTTTTATTTTTTTTAAAAAAAAATTATGAGTCGATCTTATTAAAGAAAGTTTTTTTCTAAACGAAGAATATAAGTGTTTAATAAAACTAAAGGAAAATGGATGGTCAAATACTTGCATTAAAATTTAAATTTAGATTTTTTACTATCATTTAAAAATGTTTTAACAGTTTCTATAGTCAAACGATTATATGATTTTCCAAAACCTTCAATTTTTTCAATTATACTTGGTGGTATAGTAATTATATGACATCCATTTTTCTTTGCTTGAATATAGTTATAGGGTTCTCTTACACTAGCCCAAAGAATTTTAACTTTTTTAAATTTTTTAGATAATTTTATACTCTTAATAAGCTCTGGTAAGGAATTTTTTCCTGCATCGCTAGCTCTTCCAATAAAAATTGATATAATTACGTTCGAATTTTTATTAATAACATTTAATATATTTTTTGTTTGGTTAGCTGTATAAACAGCTGTGATATTAAGTTTAATATTTTTATCACTTAAAAATTTAATTATTTTACCAGAAAAAATACCCTTGGAATTACAAACTGGTATTTTTACATAAACATTTTTTCCCAGACTATTAAGTTTTATTGCCTGTTTCATCATTTCGGTATAATCATCAGCAAATACCTCTAAAGACACGGGTTTATTTTTAGAAACTTGCAGTATTTTTTTGCAATATTTTAAATAATCTTTGGCTCCAGCTTTTCTAATTAATGATGGATTGGTTGTGAAACCTTTAACAATTTTTTTTTTAGTAAATTTTTCGATTATTTTAATATCTGCAATATCACAAAAAATTTTTGTGCTCAAATTTTTTCCTATAGACTTTTAGTTATATCTTCGGTCATTTTTTTTGCGTCTGCAAACAACATTAAAGTATTTTCCCTATAAAATAAATCATTATCTATTCCGGCATATCCCGGAGATAGACTTCTTTTTACAAATAATACAGACTTAGATTTTTCAACATCTAAAATTGGCATTCCATATATAGGACTTTGGGGATCGGTCTTTGCAATTGGGTTAGTTACATCATTCGCACCAATTACATAAGCAACATCACAGTTTGCAAAATCATTATTTATATCTTCTAATTCGAATACCTCATCATAAGGGACATTAGCCTCTGCAAGCAAAACATTCATATGACCTGGCATTCTCCCAGCAACTGGATGAATTGCATAAGATACTTTTACTCCATTTTTTTTTAATGAGTCTACCATCTCTCTAAGTGCATGTTGAGCTTGCGCAACAGCCATACCATAGCCTGGCACTATAATTACCGATGAAGCATTTTTCATTAAGAACGCAGCATCGTCAGCATTTCCACTCTTTACTGGCTTTTGCTCTTTAGAAGAAGATTTTGAACTTTCCTCTGTTGCTCCCCAACCTCCGAGTATCACATTGAAGAACGATCTATTCATGCCCTTGCACATTATATATGATAATATTGCGCCAGAGGATCCAACTAGTGCTCCAGTAATTATTAAGGCACTGTTTTCTAGAGTAAAACCTATACCAGCTGCAGCCCAGCCGGAATAAGAATTTAACATTGATATTACAACCGGCATATCTGCGCCTCCTATTGGAATAATTAGAAGTATTCCAACAAGCAGCGATATTACTATTAAAGACCAAAACAAGTACTCATTTTGTGTATTACAAAGGTAAAATATCAAGCCAATTAATATTATTCCTAAAACAAGATTAATAAAGTGCTGACCTGTAAATGTTATAGGAGAACCTGACATTAAACCTCTTAGCTTTAGAAAAGCAATTATAGAACCAGTAAATGTTATAGCACCGATTGCAGCTCCCAGAGACATTTCTATTAAACTTGCAATTTTAATTTGACCAGGAAAACCTAAGTTAAAAACTTCTGGATTTAAAAATGCAGAAATAGCAACAAACACAGCCGCTAGTCCCACAAGACTATGAAATCCAGCTACAAGTTCAGGCATGGCAGTCATGGGTATTTTAAAAGCTATAAAAGCACCTATTGATCCACCCACTATTAAAAAAATAATTAAAAATATAAATCCAGTTGAAAAATTACCAGTAGAAATAATTGTAACACCTATAGCAATTGACATACCAATTATACCAAATAGATTACCCTGACGTGAAGTTTCTGGGGAAGAAAGTCCTCTTAATGCTAAAATAAAAAGTACGCCAGATATAAGGTAAAATATAGCTAAAAGATTTGCAGACATTATTTATTCTTCTTTTTCTTTTTATACATAGCTAACATTCGATGGGTTACTAGAAACCCTCCAAAAATATTTACAGCTGCTAAAACTATAGCTAAAAAACCAAAAATGTTAGCAGTATTAAAAATGTTACTACTATCACCTGCTAAAGCTGCAACTATTGCTCCTACAATAATTACAGAGGAAATTGCATTAGTTACAGACATTAAAGGTGTATGTAAAGAAGGAGTAACGCTCCATACGACATAATACCCAACAAATATTGCCAAAATAAATATACTTAATCTAAAAATAAAAGGGTCTATCTCCATAATTATTTCACCAACGTTTTTAAAATTATTTCATCTTCCAAATTTATGTTTATTTTATCATTTTTTTTATCATATAAATTTAAAACAAAGTTATATAAATTTTTCGCATACAAATTTGAAGCTGATACTGGAAGTTTATTTAATATCACGCTTTCACCCACAATCAAAACGCCATTCTTCTCGACTATTTCGTCAGTTTTTGTAAAAGCAGCATTTCCTCCTTGGGAAGCTGCTAAATCATAAATTACAGATCCAGGTTGCATACTAGTTATCATTTGCTCGTTGATAATTTTTGGCGCTTTTTTTCCAGGTATTAAAGCTGTGCAAATTACTACGTCTATTTTTTTTAAAGTTTCTAAAATCAGATCTTCCTGCTTTTTTTTAAAATCTTCAGATGCTTCTTTTGCATAACCACCTTCGGTTTCAAGATTTTCTGAACCTTCTACTACCAAAAATTTTCCCCCTAAACTTTCAACCTGTTCTTTTGAAGCCAATCTTACATCGGTTGCGAATACAATTGCTCCCATTCTTTTTGCGGTTGCAATAGCTTGCAACCCAGCTACGCCCGCTCCCACCACAAGCACTTTAGCAGCTGGGATCGTGCCTGCAGCTGTCATCATCATGGGAATAGCTTTCTTAAATAATGAAAAAGAGTCTACTACAGCTTTGTAACCTGCAAGATTTGCTTGGGAGGATAGAATATCCATCGATTGAGCTCTAGTAATTCTTGGTAACAGTTCTAAAGAAAAAATTGATATTTTTTTTTTATATTTATTAATTAAATCGAGATTATTATTTAAATTAAAACTTCCTATTAGAATATTTTTTTCTTTAACAATATTTAGACTTTCCTCCGATGGTAAGTTCATTTGTAATAATAGATCTGAATGTTTTAAAATATTTTCCTTTGAGTCTATTTCACATCCCTCTTTAATAAAATCTTCATCATTTATTCCAAGATGATCAGCAATACCTTTCTCTATCTTAACCTTAAAACCATTTGATATATATTTTTTGGAAATCTCCGGAGTTATTGAAACCCTTTTTTCAATAGTTTTGTTTTCAGTAATAGATCCAATTATCATATTTAGCAAAATTTATTTTTGTCGAGCTTTATACTTTGGGTTCTTTTTATTAATTATGTAAACTCTGCCTCTTCTTCTAACTAGTTTAGAGTTTAAGTCTCTCTTTTTTAATGATTTTAAAGAACTTTTGACTTTCATAAAATAAAAAAAAGCCTGGCAATGTCCTACTCTCCCATGCCTTAAGACAAAGTACCATCGGCGCAGAAGGGCTTGACTTCCGAGTTCGGTATGGGATCGGGTATTACACCTTCGCAATAATCACCAGGCCTAGAACTTATATAAAAATAAATTGAAAAAGCAATTGTAAATTATTTATTATTTTCTTTGAATTCTTGGATGTAATCTTTTAAATTAATCTTGCCAAAATGCCTATAAACTCTATTAGATAAATTCATATTAGTCAGTTTAGAAGCATATCTTTCACCTTCTCGTTTAGGTAAAAATTTAACTTTATTTCCAAAAAATTTTGCAACTTCAATTATTGAGTAACTTTTTTTATGTGAAATACTATAATGCCTGCACAAATTTTTTTTCCAAGCCTTATAGCATATTTCAACAGTATCATTTATATGTGTAAATCGCCTTGATTGAGTTCCAGGTCTCACAATGGTGAGGGGTTTATTTTTTTTATAACATTCTTCAAAAATTCCTATAACGGTAGCCATTTTGCCTTTTGTAATTTGCATAGGTCCATAAACATTATAAAAATATACTATCTCGTAATTAAAATTAAACCATTTTTTTAAATTTTCTAAAAGTTCTAAATTTTTTGCCTTTGTGAAAGCGTAAGGTGATAAATTTTTATCTTTACCTCGATTTCCTAAAGATGCTGAAGTAGCACTATAAATTAATTTTATTTTATTTATTAAACAAAAGTTAAATACTGCATTTGTTCCAACTGAATTTGAATTTATACATTTATCCATTTGTAAGAAGCTTTGATAAATCCTGGCAAACTCACCAAAATGAAAAATAGCTTTAATTTTTTTTGGATACTTTATACATTTAAAAATATCTTTTGTGTCACAGTTTAAATATTTAACTCTAGTACTTTTGATGTGATTTTTTTTTGTACCAGAACTATAATTATCTAAAGACAAAATTTTAAAATTAGTTTTTTTTATCAAAAGATTAATTAAATTTGAGCCAACAAATCCAGCACCACCGGTTACTATAATTGTATTTTTCATTTATAAAAAATTTTGCTTTTTAAACAATCTTTATAAGTAATATCAAAACCTTGATCTAAAGAAATTTTCGGTTTCCATCCATATTTTTTTGCCAAAGAAATGTCTAGAACTTTTCTAGGTACGCCATCTGGTTTTGATTTATCAAACTTTATTTTCACTTTAAGATTTAGCTTTTTAACAATAAAATTCGCATATTCCCTAATAGTTTTTTCTCTACCTGTGCCAATATTTATTAAGAAATCTTTTGTATTTTTTTTCATAAAAAATAAACAAGCATCTGCTATATCTTCAACAAATATTAATTCTCTTAGTGGCTTACCTGAACCCCAAACAGTTAATATTTTTTTTTTTCTAGTTTTGCACTCATGAGCTTTTTTGATTAAGGCTGGGAAAAAGTGTGAGTTTAGATTATGATAATTATCATTTGGTCCATATGTGTTGGTTGGCATGAGACAAATATATTTAGTTTTATACTGCTTATTGTAAGCTTCGCACATTTTTACTCCTGCAATTTTCGCTGTTGCATAAGGAGAATTTGTCTCTTCTAGTTTTCCTGTTAATAAATATTTTTCTTTTATTGGTTGTTTAGAAAATTTTGGATAAATACAGCTAGATCCTAAAAAAATTAATTTTTTTACATTGCTCAAAAAACTACCGTGGATTAGGTTATTTTGTATTTGCAGATTCTCATATATAAAATCTGCACCATCTTTACTATTATGATAAATACCACCAACTTTTGCTGCTGCGATTATGACAAAATCAGGTTTTTTTTTTTTTAAAAATTGAAAAACTTTTTTTTGATTAAGTAAATCAAGATTTTTTCTATCCACTGTGATTATATTTTTATATTTTTTTTCAATTAATTTTCTTAAAATTGCTGAACCAACCAAACCTTTATGTCCTGCTAGAAAAATTTTCATAAATTCAGTGTGAAATTTTATTCAACTCTGTTTTTACCATTTCAGACACTAACTCATTTAGCCTCATTTTAGGTTTCCATCCTAATATTCTTCTAGCTTTTTTTGAATCACCTAACAAGTTATTTACCTCTAAGGGCCTATAATAAGCTCGGTCACAAGCTACCACTACATTTCCATTTTCATCTATTGCTTTTTCATTAATACCCTGACCTCTCCATTTAATTTTTATCCGCAAATAACGTGCTACCAAATTTACAAAATTTTTTACAGTGGTTTGGTTTCCTGTAGCAATAACAAAATCATCTGGTTTTTTTTGTTGTAAAATAAGCCACATCGCATTAACAAAATCTTTTGCATGTCCCCAATCTCTTTTTGCATATAAATTACCAAGGTATAATGTTTTTTGTTTTCTTTTTTTAATTTTGCACATAGCCTGAACTATTTTTTGAGTAACAAAAGTTTCACCTCTTCTTGGACTTTCATGATTAAATAAAATTCCGTTGGATGCAAATATGTTGTAAGCCTGTCTATAATTAATAGTTATCCAATGTGCATAGAGTTTTGCAACACCATAAGGGCTAGCAGGATGAAAAAGAGTTTTTTCATTTTGAGGTATTTTCTCGTTCAGTCCATATAGTTCCGAAGTACCCGCCTGATAAAATTTTGTTTTTTTTTCTAAATTATTAAACCTAATGGCTTCTAAAATTCTTAAAGCGCCAAGTGCATCAGCATTTGCCGTATATTCTGGCGATTCAAATGAGACTTGTACATGCGATTGGGCAGCAAGATTGTATATTTCATCTGGTTTAATTTGTTTTATTAATCTTGCAACTGAAAGAGAGTCAGTAATATCTCCATAATGTAATATAAATGTTCTATTTTTTGCATGTGGATCTTGATATATATGATCTATTCTCCCAGTATTAATTGAGGAAGATCGTCTTTTAACACCATGAACAACATATTTTTTTTTAATAAGAAGCTCAGCCAAATAGGATCCGTCTTGGCCTGTAATACCGAATATTAAAGCTTTTTTTTTCATTTAAAATAAATTTATTTTTTATTAAAAAAATACTTAACAATTTCAATAAGTATTAGCAATCCATCTTTTAATGCATTAACTTTTTTTTTACCACCAATTCTTTCTCTCTCGTAAGATGGTAAACAAATAAAATCCATTTTATTAAATTTTGCTTTAATTGGTAACTCAACACATATCCTAAAATCTGGGTTCCTAAGTTTAAGCTTTTTTAATGATGACGTTTTACCAAGGAAATATGTATATAGTATATCAGATATCTTAAGGCTATATAAAAAGTTTCCCAAGAAAGTAAAAAAATAATTTCCAATTAAAGTTATTGCATCATCATCATCGCTCCCTCCTCCAGGTTTTTGGTATCTTGAGCCAAAAACTATATCTCTATTTTTACATTCGTTAAGCATTGTATTTAAATATTTAGGATCCATTGATCCATCTGCATTAATTACGCAACAATATTTTGTGTTTGTCTCATTAATACCTTCAATTAATGCATTTCCATAACCATTATTTTTTTGTTCTAATATTTTAATATTTTTAAAATCTTTAATTGCTTTTTTAGTTTCAAGATCTTCTTTTTGTAGAACAACAATTTTTTTATATTCTAAATTCTGGATTTCTTTGAGAAAAATTGGAAGAGACTCTACTTCTTTTTTAGTGGGTATAATAAGTGTTAAATCTGTCATTAATTTAATTGGGTATTACTATATATATATTCAAATGTTTTTCTAAAAAACATTTTTGTTTTAAATACTTTTTTAAAATTATTTTGCACAAGATATTTATTTACCTCAAAAAATGTATAATCTTTTTTGAGCATGTCATGAAAATGGTGTTCAAAGTATATAAACTTCACCTTTTTTATAAGTTGGCCCAAACCTTTTATCACATGAAAATCATATCCCTCAGTATCAATTTTGATAAGATCTATAAATTTGAATTCATCTAAATCTATCATGTTATCTAAACTTTTAATTTCTATTTCTTTTTCCAAAAAAGTTTTTTTTTTAAAATTAAAAAAATCTAAGTATAAATTTTTTTTTTTAAAGTATTTTGATTCTTCATTTATATGTACCAGTGTAGAGGACTCAGAGTCATAATGTTTTTTAAATTTAATTGTCCCATTTTTATTTCCAATAGCAATGTTATAAATTTTAACGTCATTATACTTCTCAATTTGTTTTTTCAAAATTTCAAAACTTTCTTTATCTGGTTCAAATGCTAAAACTTTTAGAACTTTAAACCTTTTTTTAAAAAAATTTATGCTTTCTCCGTGATGTGAGCCAACGTCCAAAAGCACAGTAATATTTCCATTGTTTTTTTTTTTAAGAAAATCTGAGACTTTTTTTTTATTATAAGAGTCGAAATAAGACAAAAAGAGTTTGGCTAATTTATAGTACATTTTTAAATATTTATCTTTTTAATATATATATTATTATGCAACAAATATTTGTAAAATTTAAATATGGCACTTGTAAGTGTAATTATACCCTATTATAAAAAAATAGATCATATAGAGAAAACTATCCAATCAGTTTTAGATCAAACTTTTGAAGATTTTGAGATAATATTAATTTATGATGATAATATAAAAAACGATTTAAAACATATTGAAAAATTTATTAAAAATAATCCTAAAATAAAAATAATTAATAATAATATTAATTTAGGTGCAGGTATCTCAAGAAATATAGGAATTAAAAACTCATCAGGAAAAATAATTGCTTTTTTAGATTCTGATGATTGCTGGAAACCTGATCGTCTTGAAAAACAATTAAATTTTATGATTAAAAATAAGTATAAATTTACATTCTGTAACTATAATAAAATTATTAAAAACAAAAAAAAAATTAAAGTTTTTAGTAAAAAAAAAATAATTACATTTAAGGATCTTTTGACTGATTGTGAAATAGGCTTATCAACAGTTTTTTTAATGAGAGATATTATTGAGGATGAACTATTTCCACCATTAAAAACAAAAGAGGATTACGTTGCATGGCTCAAAATTTCAAAAAGTAACATCAATGCTTACAATTTTCCTGAATACTTGGTTGATTGGAACTATTATGAAAATTCTTTATCCTCAAATTTTTTTCAAAAATTAAAAGACGGCTTTAAAGTTTATTTTATTTACTTAAATATGAGTTTCCTAAAATCTTTTTTTTATCTATTTTTACTAAGTGTGAATTCAATTAAAAGAAAATTTTAAGCAATTTTTTTCTTAAGATAATTATATAAAACTGAATATAAAAAAATATTCATTGCCATTATCAACATAAGTATTTCAGAATTATAAATATAATTTAAGGATATAACAAATATAATTAAGTTATAAAGATTAATACTTGTAGAGGTCAAAATATGTAATAATAAATTATTTTTATTTGTAAAACTTATTTTAAATTTTTTATAAATTAAATGGTGCAAATGAAATGTATCTGGTTCATAAGTATTAATTTGTTTAAACAATCTTCTGATCATTGAGAACAGTAGTTCGAAACATGGATACCATAACAAAACTATCATAAGGTAAGGCGAAATCGCATTATTTGTTTGCGAAAAATTTATTAAAAATAGACCTACAAAAAGTGAAATAGTATAAGAACCTGAGTCACCTAAATAAACAAAACCAAACGCATTAAGAAATAAAATTAAAATTAGTATTAATATCATATTTATAAGAATTTCCTTGTTAATAATAAAATTGTCTAAACCAATTAGGATTGTTAATAAAATTATCAAAAAATAAATGATTGCATTGCAGTTAATGCCATCTATAAAGTTTGATCCATTTATAAGAACTAGTAAGCAAAACGAAACAAAAAAAATGTTCACTAGCTGGTTTTTTAGTAATTCATCTACGAAAATTATTTTTGTGGAATTTATTTCTACGTTTAAATAATTTATAAAACAAACAATAAAAATAATTTGTAATAAAAATCTTATACTCACACTATTAATCCTCTTTAAATCTGACATTAAACCTATTAGAAAAATTGACGAAATAAAAAAACACAGGGCTACATTTTTTTCTATAAAAAAATAATAGTAATTGAGAAATATAATAGTTAGTACCCCACCTATTAAAAAACTTCTACTTTTTGAGGAATATTTTTTATGAGCTTCCGTTTTATTATCAACAAGTATATTTAATTTTTTACAAATTATTAAAAAAAATAGCGAAAACAAAAAGTGAAAAATTATAAAATTTATGTGCATTAAGTTAAAAAATATTTATATAATTTACTATCAGGTATATATTAAAATTTAAATTAATGGAAAATAATAAGTTATCGATAATAACTGTTGTCAAAAATTCTTCAAACTCTATAGAAAAAACAATTAAAAGTGTATTAGATCAAAATTATAATCAACTTGAATATATAGTTATTGATGGAGGATCAAAAGATGGAACATTAGAAATAATTAATAAATACAAAGATCAGATTTCAACAATAATTAGCGAAAGTGACCTTGGTATTTGGGATGCGATGAATAAAGGAATAAATTTAGCGAAAGGAGATATTATAGGATTTATAAATTCTGGAGATATTTATTATCCAAATACATTTAAAACAGTAAATAATTATTTCACTAATACAGATATAGATTTCATTTTCGGCGCTGTAGAAAAATATAAATTAATGTATGGGTATAGCCCGTGGAAAATAAAATGGAGTTTTGGATTTTATTCATCTCATTCTGTAGGTTTTTTTATCAAAACAAACAAACATAAAGAAGTTGGAGCTTATAACACTAAGTATTTAAGCGCTGACTTAGATCTTTTTTTCAAAATGATAGTAAATTTTAAAATGAAAGGAATTGGTGCTAAGAAAGATGAAATTTTTGGAAAATTTGAAAAAGGTGGTTTTTCATCTAAAATAAATTACATTGATCATTTAAATGATCTGAATCAAATTAGAATTGATAATGGACAAAATTATTTTTTTGTATATTTTTTATATATTTTAAAAATATTAAAAAAACCTCTGAAGTACTTTAAAACCTTAAGTTCAAAATTATAAAGATTTATATTTTTTTTTAAAATCAGAAAAGCTTAAATGAGAAGTGTCTCTCTTTGATAAAATTGGCTTTTTTGTTTTCCATTTGATTTTAAGTTTTTTGTCATTGTACTGAATTCCCGACTCATTTTTTGCATCTCTATAGTTTTCTAAATGATAATAAACACTACAATTTTTAGATAAGCACTCATACCCATGAGCATAAAACTTGGGTATAAATAGCATTTCACCCTCGCTTAATAAAAAATGAGATACTTTCCCAAAATTTCTTGAATTTTTTTTAAGATTTACAACAACATCTAATATTTTTCCTTGAACTACATGAATTAATTTTGTTTGTTTATTTTTTAATTGAAAATGTAGACCACGTATTACGTTTTTTTTTGATCGAGCAATTGCAGTAAATTTTATATCTAATTTAAAATTTTTTTTCAGAAATATTTCTTGAAAGTATCCTCTTTTATCGAAATATTTGATCTGACTTATTTTGATAGGTTTATTTATTCTTTTTAAATTTAAAGTTTTCATCAATTAAGATTCCTTAAAATTTTCATTGTACTTTTTATATCATTTTCAATGTTTCCAACAATTTTTATTCTATTAGATAATATTTTTTTATTATCAACATGATATGATAGCTGGTTCATAATTGCTGAATCAACAAGTTTGACCTTAACTTTTTTTTTGTATTTTTTTATTTTTTTCAAAAGTTGACCAACGGTATGGTTTGCAGTCAAAATATTAAATATATCGTTTTTAAAGAAATTATTATTTATAGAAAATTTAATGACGTTAAATGCATCTTTTAATGACAAGTAAGGTCTATATTGATTCATTGCATATTTATACACCTCAATAGGCATATTAATAGATGCATTAAAACAAAATTTATTGACTGCCGTATGGAATCTAATCCCACTTGATACTCCAGTAATTGTGCCAAATCTAAAAGTGTTATATTTTAGTTTTTTATTGTTTTTTTTTAACAATTCTTCCTCTATCAATTTTATTTTAGCATAAGGTGATTGGGGTTTAAGATATTTTTTTTCACAATTTTCATCAACTACCTTGGCTTGCTTTCCATAAACACTAGTCGATGAAAAATGTAAAAGCTTAACATCGTTTTTAATACAAAAATTTAGGACAGTATTAAAACAATTTAAATTATTTTTATACATTTCGTTTTTTTTATCAAAACTTTTTTCGGCATTAGTCATTGATGCACAATGAATAATTATATCTATATTTTTAAAGTTATTTAACGATTTTGGATCATTTAAATCTAACAAAAAAAATTTTAATTTTTTTGGATTTTTAAAATTAAAAAGAGATGAAAATCTGTTTGACTTCAAATTATCAATAATATACGCCCTCTTAACTTTTTTAATTTTATCAATATTATGAGCAATATATGAACCTATATGACCACAACATCCAGTTATAATTATATTCATTAAAGTTTTTTTAGATTAAAAAATATCTATTGTCATCTTTTTTATTTAATTAATTTATAAAATAAATTATAAATAATTAAACTTTCTACTGTGAAACTTGAAATCAAAAAATTTAAAAAATTCTCAGACAAAACTGGAGTATTAACTCCTTTTTATAATAATGACCATTTTAAAAAATTTAAAATAAAAAGGTTTTTTTTTCTTTACGGTAATAAAAAATATCCAAGAGCAGACCATGCTCATAAAAAATGTAATCAAATTATTATACCTGTAAAAGGTTCAGCTATTATTGAAATTACAAATAAGAGAAAAAGAAAAAAAATTTTTAATATTTCTTATAAAAACAATAATTTTTTAATAGTTCCTAAGTTTCACTGGATTAAAATTAAATTTAAGAATAGTAAAAGTACGTTAATTACATTATGTGATTATAAATACGACAAAAGTGAATATATTCAAAAATTTGAGGATTTTTAACATGCACTTACTCTATTAATATGAAATGTAGAATTAACAAAAAAAATTGTAAAGTATTTCTAGATTTTGGAAAAATGCCAATTGCAAATGGGTTTTTAAAAAAAAGAGAATTTAAGAATGAATATTTTTTTCCAATGAAAGTTGGATTTAATAAAAGTTTAAGTCTTTTCCAACTTTATAAAAATCCAAACCCAAAAAAAATGTTTAATAAAAATTATCCTTTTTACACTTCAAGCTCTAAATCAATGATCCTTCACTTTAAAAAATACGCTAAATGGATAAAAAAAAAACTTAAGAAAAAGGCCTCAATTCTAGAAATAGGATCAAACGATGGGACCTTTTTACAAAATTTTAAAAATTATTTTCATATAGGATTTGAACCATCTAAAAGTGTACATGATGTAGCAATAAAGAGAAATGTGAGGAGTATTAATAAATTCTTTAATTTACAAAATATTAATTTTCTTATTAAAAAAAAAATTAAATTTGATATTATCGTAGGCTCAAACGTTATTTGTCATATACCTAATCAAAATAATTTAATTAAAACAATGTTGAAACTTTTAAAAGAGAGTGGAAAAATAATTTTTGAAGAGCCCTACTTGGGTTCAATGTACGAAAAAATTTCATATGATCAAATTTACGATGAGCATATTTTTATGTTTTCAGCAACATCAATTGCAAAAATATATAAATTACATGGTTTAAAACTAGTAGATGTGGTGCCTCAAAAAACTCATGGAGGTTCCATGCGCTATGTAATTACAAAAAATATCAATGAAAGGACATCAAACA
>MDTE01007049.1_pt1 | contig 16323 bp, 11 predicted proteins | sample 811231 | NCBI WGS metagenome assembly MDTE01 (sample SAMN05326651, study PRJNA326480) | marine metagenome | isolation source: seawater | place: Indian Ocean: Red Sea | collected 2010
TATAATGGCGGAGAGAGTGGGATTCGAACCCACGAAACGGTTTCCCGTTTACACACTTTCCAAGCGTGCGCCTTCAACCACTCGGCCATCTCTCCTTAACTTAATTCTAATATATAATTCTCAAATTTTTTTAAGAAATCTTTTTTTGAAGGTAAATTGTTAGTTTTCATTTCTTCTTGTATTTTATTATAGTTATTTTTAATATAATTAATTCTCTCAATAAAACTTTCAGGATTACGTTCTGAAACAAATATTCCTTTTTTATTACCTATAATATGTTTGATCTCGTTAAATATTATAACTGGCCTTTGGCGAGCTAAAGATTCTAATACAACCATTGGATATCCTTCGGTATAAGATGGTAATACAAAAATATTGTGATCATCGTAATACGTTATTAATTTTTCTTCTGAAGTTTCTATTTTATAATAATTTATATTATTTTGTTCTGGTCTTTTTTCAGAAAATTGTTCTAAACCAACTATTGATAAGGTTATATTTTGTTTGGTTTTATTCATTATTTTAAGGAGAGAAAAAATTCCTTTTTCAATTCTGATTCTACCTACATATATTAATTTAATACTTTTTAGATCAGCAGCTTTACTATTTAAAAACCACTTTTCTGAAAGTTGAGAAGGGAAAATTATTTTTCCTTTTTTTCCTCTTAAAGCCTCTTCGCCACAACTTATAAAATGGCACATTTTAGAAACTATAAAAAACATACAGTGAAATATTATTAAGCCTAAAAAACCTAATTTTGACTTATATTCCTTATAACCATCGCTTCTTAAAAAAGTAACAGGTTTTTTTCCAAAAAATCTTATTAAAATACAAGCAAGGAATGTATATGGTGAAATCGATATTATTAAATATTTAGAATTTTTTTCTTTGCAAGATTTAAAAATAGAAAAAAGAAACGCTATTATATTTTTATATATTTTTATTTTTTCTAAATTAATTTTATGTGATCTTTGTTTTTTAGATTTTCTGGCAATAATATTTACATCAAAACTTTTTTTTAAGCCTTCCGGTGTTGATTTCATGTCAAGATTATCACAAAAGAAGGAGTTTTGAGAAAAGGAAATACTTTCATTTGATATTATAAATAATTTATTCTGCATTAGGTTTCCTTATTAATTTTCAAAACTCCAATAAAAGCTTCCTGCGGTATCTCTACTCTTCCAAATTGTTTTGATCTAGCTTTACCTTTTTTTTGTTTCTCCAATAACTTTCTTTTACGATCTCTTGCTCCTCCTCCATGAATTTTAGTCAAAACATCTTTTTTAAAGCCCTTAATACTTTCCCTTGCTATAATTTTTCCCCCAATAGCAGCTTGGATAGGAATCATAAAATTATGCCTTGGAATTAGATCTTTTAATTTTTCACAAACCAATCTTCCCTGATTTTGTGCAAAATCTTTATGTATAATCATCGACAACGCATCTACTGGCTCATTGTTAACTAAAATACCAAGTTTTACCAAATTACCTTCTTTATATTCGGTAATCTCATAATCAAAACTGGCATAACCACTCGTAATAGATTTTAGCCTGTCGTAAAAATCAAAAACAACTTCGTTTAATGGCAATTCATAAACTAAAACAGCTCTATTGCCCGAATAAGATAAATCTTTTTGAATCCCTCTTTTATTTTGACATATTTTAATTATTGAACCTAAATATTCATCTGGTGTGATAATTGTCGCTTTTATCCAAGGTTCCTCGATAGATTTAATTTGCGAAGGATCAGGCATAGTAGTTGGGTTCTGAAGATCTTCAATTTCATTATTTATTTTAATAAGTTTATAAACCACACCTGGAGTTGTAGTTATTAAATTTATGTCAAATTCTCTTTCTAACCTTTGAGTTATGATCTCCAAATGTAGTAATCCGAGAAATCCACATCGAAAACCTAAACCTAGAGCACTAGAAGATTCTGGTTCAAATGAAAAGCTTGAGTCATTAAGTTTAAGTTTAGCTAAACCATCCTTAAGCTTTTGGTATTCAGAGCTATCAACTGGAAATAAACCACAAAATACAACTGGTTTGCTTGGTTTAAATCCTGGAAGAGGTTTCTCTATAGGATCATTTGAATCACATATCGTGTCTCCCACTTTAGTTTCTGATAAACTTTTAATCCCAGTGATTATAAAACCAATTTCTCCTGCGCTCAGCTCATCTATATCTTTAGCTTTTGGTGTAAAAACTCCAACTTTTTCAATTTCATAGTCTTGATTTGTTGACATTAACTTTATCTTCATTCCTTTTTTTATCTTCCCATCAAGAATTCTAACAAGAATTACAACGCCCAAATAACTATCATACCAACTATCAACTAATAGGGACTTTAACTTTGATGATTTGTCCCCTTTAGGTGAGGGAAGATCTTTTGCGATTGACTCTAAAATTTCCTCTATCCCTATCCCAGTTTTACCTGAACAAGAAATTGCTTTTGAAGTGTCTATACCAATTACATCTTCTATCTGTTTTTTAACTTTTTCTACATCGGAGGCGGGTAGATCAATTTTATTTAAAACTGGAATAATATGATGGTTTGAGTCAAGAGCTTGATAAACATTTGCTAAAGTTTGTGCTTCAACACCTTGGGAACTGTCTACAATTAATACAGAACCTTCGCATGCAAGCAATGAACGACTTACCTCATAGCTAAAATCTACATGTCCAGGCGTATCTATTATATTTAATATGTATTCTTTTCCGTTTTTCGATTTATAGTTAAGTTTTACTGTTTGGGCTTTAATAGTAATACCTCTTTCTCTCTCTATATCCATAGAGTCTAAAACTTGTTCTTTCATTTCTCTTTTTGAAAGACCTCCACAAATTTGGATCATTCTATCGGCAATTGTTGACTTTCCATGGTCAATATGTGCGATAATCGCAAAATTTCTTACCTTATTTATATCTGACATTAGGATCTTATTGTTCCACCAGTCTTGGCTTTAACAATATTTATTATTTTTTGACTTACTTCGTTTATGTCTTTGTCTGAAAGTGTTTTATCTATCGATTGAATTGTTACATTAATTGCAATAGATTTCTTTCCTTCAGGCATATTACCGCCTTCAAAAACATCAAATATTAAAACTTTTTTAATTAAATTTTTATCAACTTCTCTTATTATTTTTTCAATTTCTCCAGCTTTGTAATTTTTATCAATAACAAAAGCGAAATCTCTCTCTGACTTTTGAAATTCAGATACAGAATAATTCCTTTTAGCTAATCTATGCTTTTTTTCTGGTTCTGGAATATTTCTAAGAAAAATTTCAAATCCACAAACATTTTTCTCTTTTAAATCCATATATGACACAATACCTGGATGTATTTCTCCAAAAAAGGCTAATTGGGGACCGCCTGTTGACTTGAGGTTTACAGATCCAGCTCTTCCAGGATTATAATAATCAAGTGTTTTGTTACTAATAATTAAATCTTCTTCTTGAATACCAAGCTCGATTAATGTTTTAACCACATCTGCTTTAACATCAAAAACATCTATGTTTCGAGCTTTAGAATCCCAACTTTTCCTATTTGCTACACCAGACTTTAAACCACCTAAAACGATTTGCTGTTCACCAGGTTTGTTTCCAGAAAAAGTTGGTCCAATTTCAAATAATGAAAGATCTAAATATCCTCTGTCCTGGTTTTTTTTAAGATAAATTACTAAATTTGAAAAAATTGATCTTCTCAAAACATTTAGATCACTTGAGATTGGGTTTGTAATTTCAATTTCTTTTTTTCCCAGTGAAAAATGTTTATCTATACGAGAGTCAGTAAACGACCAAGTTACTGCTTCTAAATATCCTTTGGTAGCAACCGCTCTTTGGGAAAGATGAAATAACTTCTGTTTAAAAGTTAATGTTTCTTTTGATCTTTTTCTTTCAGGATGAATTAAAGAAATCTTATCAAATCCCTTTATTCTTATAAGTTCCTCAATTATATCTATATCTTGGTTAACATCCGGTCTCCAAGTTGGAATTTCAATTTTTAAATTTTTTTTCAATACTTTCGTTTTAAATCCTAATGAATTAAGAATTTTTTTTGTTTCGTTTGATGAAATTGGAATTCCTATTATTTTTTTAAATTTATCATTATCAATTTCAATAAATCTATTTTTTATATTTGTTTTTCCAGTTAGGGAGAATTTGCTAGCTTCCCCGCCACAAATTTTAATTATTAGATTTGTTGCGATCTCTAGACCATCTTTAATTGAATTTGGGTCTATTCCTCTTTCAAATCTATATTTTGCGTCTGTATCGATAACTAAACTATTTGCTGTCTTTCTTATAGAAGATGGATAAAAATACGCAGCTTCTAAAAGTATATTTTTCGTTTCAAATTCAGTTCCTGAACGGTTGCCTCCAATAATTCCTCCAAGTCCTAAGGGTCCAGTCTTATCAGATATAACACACATATTGTTTTTCAATTTATATTTTTTTCCATCTAAAGCTTCGAAGCTTTCTCCTGCTTTTGAATTTCTTACTATAATCTCTTTATCTATTTTGTCTGCATCATAAGCATGTAAAGGTCTATTAAGATCTAACATTACATAGTTTGTAATATCAACTACTGCAGATATTGGTTTGAGCCCAAGAGAAACAATTTTTTCTTTTAACCATTTCGGACTTTCTATATTTTTTATATTTCTTATATAACATGCACCGAATGACATGCATCCTTGATTTTTTTCTTTTGTAATGGAAATTTTTATAGGTTGAGAAAAACCTTGTTTAATTTTTATTTTTTTCAATTTAGATAATTTTCCTAAACCTGCCGAAGCTAAGTCTCTGGCAATTCCACGAACACCTAAACAGTCTGGTCTATTTGGGGTAATTGATAAATCAATTGATTTTTCCCCTTTGTTTTTAAAATAATTTTTTCCAATATCCTTCTCTCTATTTTCTAACTCAATTATTCCGTCACTTTCATTTGAAATATTTAATTCACTCTCAGAACAGAGCATGCCATGCGACTCTACCCCTCTTATCTTGGCTACCTTTAATTTCATTTTATTTTTTGGAATTACTGAACCTGGGGGAGCATAAACACTTACCAATCCGTCTCTTGCATTTTTGGCACCACATACAACATTTATAGTTTTGCTATTACCTAAACTTACTTGACAAAGTTTTAACTTGTCTGCGTTCGGATGTTTTTCTGCTTTTAAAACTTTTACAATTTTAAAATATGATAGTTCAGCTTGATTTTCTTTTGTTCCCTCCACTTCAAGACCTATGTCGGTAAGTTTTTTTATTATTTTTTCTAAATTAGCACCAGTATTCAAATGATCTTTTAGCCAGGATAGAGTTATTATCATCTACTTAATCCTCTGTAGTTTGTCGGAACGTCTAAGGGATCAAATCCAAAATAATTTAACCATCTAAAATCAGCTTCAAAAAAAGATCTCAGATCATTTATTCCATATTTTAACATTGCAAGTCTATCTATTCCCATTCCAAAAGCGTAACCTTGAAATTTTTTAGGATCAACTTTAGCATTTTTTAAAACGTTCGGATGAACCATTCCACAACCTAATATTTCTAGCCACTTATCACCTTCGCCTACAATAATTCTTCCGTTTTCTAATCTGTAGCCAATATCAACTTCTGCTGATGGTTCTGTAAATGGAAAATGACTTGGTCTAAATCTCATCTGAATTTTTTTAACTTCAAAAAATTCTTTAACAAAATAATCTAAACATCCTTTTAGATGTCCCATAGTGATGTCTTTATCTATGTGCAATCCTTCAAGTTGATGAAACATTGGCGCATGAGTTTGGTCACTATCACAACGATAAGTTCTACCAGGTACAATAATTTTAAATGGAGCTTTGCCACTTAACATTGTCCTAATTTGAACTGGCGAAGTATGGGTTCTTAATAAAATTTTTTTATTATCATCTAGATAAAAAGTATCGTGCATATCTCTAGCCGGATGATCTTCTGGAGTATTTAAAGCTGTAAAATTATTATACTCACTTTCTACATCTGGTCCTTCGGCAACTGAAAAACCTATTTCAGAAAATATTGAGGAGATCTCGTCAATAACCTGAGAGACTGGATGTATTTTTCCATTAGGCCTTTCTCTGGCTGGCAATGTCACATCGACTTTATCTTTTTGTAGCTTTTGGTTAATTTCAGATTTTTCTAATTCTTTAAATCTGCTATTGATTGCTTCTGCAATTTTTTGTTTTTCATCATTTAGAGAAGCTGCTCTTATTTTCCTTTCATCTTCAGCTAAGGATCCAAGTTTTTTAAATTCTTGATTGATTTGACTATTTTTTCCTAAAAACTGACTTTTTAAATTTTGCAATTCTAACTTATCTTTGGCTTGCAAAACTTTTTGAATTAATTCTCGTAAATCTACCATTAGTTAGTTTTTACTCTAACTTTGTAAAAGAAAAAACAATTTTATTTTATTGATAACTGAACTTTTTTAACAAGTGATTTGAAAACTTCTGGATTATTATAGGCTAAATCAGCCAAAACTTTTCTATCTAATTTAATTTTTGACTTGTTTAAACCATTGATAAATTTTGAGTAAGTTAATCCTTCTTCTCTTACTCCTGCATTAATTCTTTGAATCCAGAGTGATCTAAATTCTCTTTTTTTAGCACGTCTGTCTCTATAGGCATATTGCAAAGCTTTTTCCATTGCTTGCCTAGCCACACGAATGGTATTTTTTCTTCTTCCAAATTGACCTTTGACAAATTTTAAAACTTTCTTATGTCTGGCTCTGCTTGTAACTCCTCTTTTAGTTCTAGACATTTTACCCTCTTAAACTATATGGCATATAGGATTTTACTATTTTGGAATCCTGTTTTGACATTATAGTTGAGCCCCTTTGTTTTCTGATTTGTGAATTAGTTCTTTTAATCATGCCATGTCTTTTTCCAGATTGAGGCATTTTAACTTTTCCAGATTTTGTAAGTCTAAATCTTTTTTTTGCAGAGCTTTTTGTTTTTAATTTTGGCATGGTTCCGGATTTATATATATATTGTTTTTTGTTAGCAAGATTATTTTATTGCTGATTAATTAGGCTGAATTATCATTATCATCTGCCTTCCCTCAAATTTTGGGCTAACCTCAACTTGTCCCAATTCTTTAGTATCGGCTATAATTCTTTGCATCAAATCTTTTCCTAACTGTACATGCTGCATTTCCCTACCTTTAAATCTTACAGTAAACTTCACTTTATCACCTTTAGTTAAAAATTTTTTTGCATTTTTAATTTTAAAATTATAATCATGTATCTCTGTACCAGGTCTCAATTTTAGTTCTTTCAAAACTGAAATTCTTTGATTTTTTTTAGCTTTGTTAGCTTTTTTTTGCATATCGTATTTATACTTACCTATATCCATAATTTTACAGACCGGAGGATTTGCGTTTGGAGATATTTCAATTAAATCAAGACCTTCTTGCTTAGCAATATCGATAGCTTTTTTTATTGGCAAAATTCCAAGATTCTCACCGCCGCTATTAATCACTTGGACATCTAAACTTCTTATTCTATTATTAGTTCTTGGACCTTGATACTTATTTTTTCTCTGAAAATAATTTGATTTAGGTTTTTGCACTTATTTAATTGGAAGTTTATTTAATGTTTTGATGGATTTCAAAGCTTCTGTAAATTTTAAAGTTTCCTGTTTCTCAGAACCCAATTTTCTTATAGTAATGCTTTTATCTGAAATTTCTTTTTTTCCACATATTAACAATAATGGAATTTTTGATAAAGAATGTTCTCTAATTTTATAATTAATTTTTTGATTTCTTAAATCCACTTCGCAATTTATACCTTCTTTGAAGAGTTCTTCAAATATTTTTTTTGCATAGTCATTGTGCTCCTCGGCAATGGGTAATACAACAGCTTGTAATGGTGAAAGCCATAGCGGAAGTTTTCCAGCATAATTTTCAATTAAAATTCCAATAAATCTTTCTAAAGAACCAAATAACGCTCGATGAAGCATTACGGGTGTTTTTTTACTGCCATCTTTATCTACGAAAGTTGCTCCAAGTCTACCAGGTAAATTCAAATCGACCTGGAGTGTTCCACATTGCCAGTCTCTTCCGATTGCATCCCTTAAAACAAATTCAATTTTTGGTCCATAGAAAGCTCCTTCACCTTTATTTATAGTGTATTCTAATTTTGTTTTTTTAATAGCAGCTAGTAATGCTTTTTCTGATTTATCCCACACAGAGTCTTCCCCGACTCTTTTTTCAGGTCTGTCTGAATACTTTAAAAAAACTTTTTTGAATCCTAAATCCTTATAAATGTCTAAAATTAATTTAGTCACACTAATGCACTCATCTGTAATTTGTTCCTCAGTACAAAAAATATGTGCATCATCTTGGGTAAAAGCTCTAACTCTCAAAAGTCCATGTAAAGCTCCTGATGGTTCATATCGGTGAACTTTTCCAAATTCAGATAATTTTAAAGGAAGATCTCTATAACTTTTTAAACCTTGTTTGAATACTTGAACACAACCAGGGCAGTTCATTGGCTTTATTGCAAAAACTTTCTCGTCAGGTGTTTCGGATGTAAACATTAAATCTCCAAATTTATCCCAGTGACCAGATTTTTCCCAAAGTGATTTATCTAAAAGTTCGGGTGTATTAATTTCTTTATAACCTGCATTTCTCTGTTTCAGTCTCATATATTCAATTAATCTTTGAAATAAATTCCAGCCTTTTTCATGCCAAAAAACTGATCCTGGGCTTTCTTCTCTAAAATGAAATAAATCCATTTCTTTTCCAAGTTTTCTATGATCTCTTTTCTCGGCCTCTTCTAATCTATGAAGATATTCATCTAATTCTTTTTTTGAACTCCAACATGTTCCGTAAATTCTTTGTAGCATTTCATTATTTGAGTCTCCACGCCAGTACGCTCCAGATACTTTTGTTAATTTAAAAGCTTTTCCAATTTTACTAGAGGATTCAAGATGCGGGCCTCTACAAAGATCGTACCAAGTATCTCCGTGGTGATAAACCGAAAGTTCCTCATTCTTTGGGATACTCTCTATAATTTCTGCTTTATACTTTTCACCTATTTTTTTAAAGTGTGAAATAGCATCATCTCTTTTCCAAACTTCTCTCTTTGTTTTTACGTCTCTATCTACTATCTCCAACATTCTTTTTTCTATTTTTTTTAAATCATCACTTGTAAAGGGTTCTTTTCTTGCAAAGTCATAGTAAAAACCATTTTCTATAACTGGGCCGATCGTTACCTGAGTTCCTGGAAATATTTCTTGAACTGCCATGGCCATTATATGTGCAGTATCGTGTCTTATAACATCTAAACCTTCTTTATCTTTTGTAGTAATTATTTTGACTTTCGAATCTTCGGTAATTTCATGATTTAAATCTTTTAAATCACCATTCACGCTTATAATTAAAGCTTGCTTTGAAAGCGATTTGCTTATTTTTGCAGCAATCTCTGAGCCTGTTACCTTATTTTTAAAACTTAACTTTTTTCCGTCTGTTAGAGTTATGTTTGGCATTTATTTTATCAATTTTTTATATTCTAGAAATGTTGAATAACACATTTTTTCTACATCAAATTTTTTTAATATATTTTTCCTACCCTCATTTCCAATTGATTGCAACTTGTCTTTATCCATTTCCATAAGTTTATTTAAATGTTCCGCTAGAGACTCAGGTTTGTTATTCTCAAATAAGAAACCAGATTTTCCATCGATTATAGTCTCCATAGATCCCCCATGATTACTTGCTACAATCACTCTTCTCATGGACTGCGCCTCCACTGATATTCTGCCAAAAGCCTCTGGTTCTATTGAGGAAGATACTACTACATCTGAAATATAGTAAGCTACCGGCATTTCTTTTAAATGATTTAAGAAAAATACATTATTTTTGAGTTTTAGTTTTTCAACCTTTGAGGCTATTTTTTTGTAATATACCTTTCTGCCTTGATGAGATCCTAGTATTACAGCCTGAAAATTATCTTTATTATATTTAGTTTTAAGAATATTAAGAGACTCTATAAACATCTCTTGTCCTTTCCATTGCGTAAGTCTTCCTGGTAAAAGAATTTTAAATTTTTCTGGACTGAGATTTAACAAAGAATAAAAATTTTGAACTTTTTCGTTAGTTATATTCGAATTATCAAAGTACTCAGTATTTATTCCTCTAAAAATTACTAGAAGTTTTTTCTTTCTGTTAATTAGATGACTATAATTTTTATGGATATGATCAAAAACATAATTTGATCCTGCTATTATAAGACTAGATCTTACCATAACTGAGTTATAAAATTTTTTTAAATTATTTGAGAAATTATAAATCCCATGAAAGGTTGTTACAAATTTTGTTCTTGTAATTAAGCATGATAAAAAACAAGACCAGGCGGGTGCTCTGCTCCTGGCATGTACAATATCGATTCTTACAAAAATTATAAATAAAGAAATTAAGATTGTATTTAACAAAATTAATATAGGATTCTTAGATTGAACAGGAAGTCTAAAAATTTTAACTTTGTCTTTTCTAATAAATTTTAAAAGAGGACCGCCACTTGTAATTATGTAAGACTTGCAATTTTGCTCTGCCAGGTAGTGTGCGATATCAAAACACCCGGTCTCCGCACCTCCGTAACCTAATTTTGGAATAACTTGCAATACTTTAAAACTCATTAATTATAGTTTAATAAACTTTATATGAGTAAATTTAAATATATTAAAATATCTAAAGCAAAAAAACTCAGATATTTAAACAATTATTATAAAAAAAATCTGTATATTGTTTTTTTACCCGGTTTTAAATCAGATATAGCGGGAAAAAAACCTAAGGCATTTTCACACTATGCCACCAAAAAGAAGATTGGCTTTTTGACATTAGATTATTCTGGTCATGGTAAATCATCTGGAGAGTTCGTTAAGGGTAATTTGAGTATATGGAGTAATGAAGCTAAAATGTTAATTAAAAAAATTATAAAAAAAAATGATTTTATTTTAATTGGCTCAAGTATGGGTGCTTGGATTTCATTGATACTCTTTAAACATTTTAAGAATCAAATTAAGGGTTTTATTGGAATTGGATCGGCACCAGAATTTCTTTCAAGGCTTATGTGGAAAAAATTTAATAAAAAAATAAAAAAAGAAATTATGGAAAAAGGACTAAGTATTATTAAACATGGTGAGTATACCTATCCGATCACAAAACAACTCATAAAAGATGGAAAAAAAAATAAAGTCTTATCCAAAAAAATAAATTCAAATATAGATGTTTGTATGTTTCATGGAAGCAAAGATGAATCAGTTCCAGTATCTTTTTCCAAAAAAGTTTTAAAAATTTTTCCGTTTGCAAGAAAAAAACTTTATTTAATAAAAAATGGTGACCACAGTTTATCTAATAAAAAAAATATAAAAATAATTTTGGATGAATTAGATAATATTATTTTTAATTAAAAATACTTTTTTAGAATATTTTTATTAGGTTTCATCCAGAAATAAAGATCGGTAATAATTTTTTTTAAATTTCTTTTTGGCTTCCACTTGTAAAGTTTTGTTACATAGCTATTGTTAGTAACAAAATACGGGACGTCATAAGGAGATGTTTTTTTAATTGACCCTATTCTTATTTTGTTATTTGATACTTTCCTAGAAAGTTCAGTTAGTCTTAGTAAATTTAATGAATTTTTCTTGCCTCCACCAACATTCATTAATTCATTATTAATTTTTTTTAATTTTTTAATCTGAAGTAAAATTAATTCACAAAGATCTTGGATATGCAGAACATCCCTTACCTGTTTTCCTTTACCCTCAAAACCAATGTAATTAAGTTTCAAACGGTTTAGATGTCTCCATACCCAAAGACTTACGAAACCTTGTTCTTCTTTTCCAAATTGCCATGGCCCAGACACCAATGCTACTCTATTTATAATGTATTTTATTTTATGCAAATATGAATATTCTTTAATTAAAAGCTCTGAACTGAGTTTAGTAAAACCGTAAATAGACTTATAATTTTCGACATTAAAATTTTCTTTAATGGATATTCCTTTTTTTAGTCTAAATAAATTTTCCATAGCGTAAACTCTAGAACTTGATAAATAAATTATATTTGATTTGTCTTTAGCACACTTCTTTAAAATGTTAAAAGTTCCAATTAAATTAGAGTTGAAAACCTCATCTATTTTATTTCGAGATGCCTCGATAGCAGGTTCAGCTGCGCAATGAATTATTAAATCAAACCTTTGAAATTTTTTGAATGTTGTTACTTTTGAAATATTAAGTTTAAAATTTTTTATTTTTTTTTTTGATAAAATTTTATGATTTAAACTCGAACCTTTTCTAGAAAGATTATCAACACTTGTGATTTTAGCGTTTTGAATATTTTTTTTTAAAAATATTGCTAGATTCGAACCAATAAATCCACAGCCACCTGTGATTAATATTTTCATTTACGTTTATCCTGTCTGTAAAATATTTTTTTTGAGAGTAATTGGATTTTCCAGTTTACTCAACATTTCTATTGGGCAGACCTGCTTGAAGTTTTCAACTTCATCGTGGAAATTATCCAATATACCTTGTGAAATTTTCGAACCTGTTTCTGAATTGTATTCTTCTATAAGAATTTTTAACCTATCTTTCCAGTATTTTGTTTCAGGTTTTAACCACACTACCGAGGTAGGGTTAACATAGTTTTCAAAAATATTTTTTGGATCGTAAATAAAAGCCATCCCACCTGTCATTCCTGCAGCAAAATTGTCACCCACATTACCCAATATTACTACTTCTCCACCTGTCATGTATTCGCAACCATTGGCATCGCAACCTTCGATGACTGATATTCCTCCTGAATTTCTCACAGCAAATCTCTCTCCTGCTTTGCCTGATGCAAATAATTTACCTGAAGTTGCACCATATAATACGGTATTTCCAATAATAGTATTTTCGCTAGTTTTAAATTTATTCTCCTTTGATGGGCTAACAACTATAGTTCCACCAGACAAACCTTTAGCTACATAATCATTTGCATCACCATATAATTTGATTTTGATGCTCTTATGAAGAAAGGCCCCCAAAGATTGGCCTGCTGACCCTCGCAGTTTCAAATTTATAGTATTAGGTGGCAAATTATCTGAAAAATTTTTGAATATATAATGGGAAAGTTTAGTCCCGACTGCTCTATCTGTATTTTGAACTTTAATATCAGAAGAAATTTTTTCATTATCTTTTAATTTTTCTTTTACATCCATCCAAATTTTTTCATCAATATTATTGTTTGGTACTTGATTTATAAGATCTTTTTCAGAGTACATCTTATTATTTCCTGGATCGGTTTGAACTAATAAGGGATTTAAATCTAAATCATCAAGATTTGGTGAACCTCTACTTACTTGATGTAATAGATCTGTTCTGCCAATTACTTCTTTTAAAGACTTAAATCCGAGTGAAGCTAAAATTTCTCTTACCTCCATCGCGACAAAGCTAAAAAAATTTACTACTTTTTCTGGAGTACCTGTAAATTTTTCTCTTAACTTTTTGTCTTGTGAGCAGACACCAACTGGACAGGTATTAGAATGGCATTGTCTCACCATTATACAACCCATTGCTATTAATGATGAAGTTCCCATACCATATTCTTCTGCACCCATCATAGCCGCAATAACAACATCTCTGCCAGTTTTAATACCACCATCTGTCCTTAATGTTACTTTGTGTCTTAACTGATTTAGAGTTAAAATTTGATTAACTTCGGTTAAACCCATTTCCCATGGAATACCAGCATATTTCACACTAGTTTGTGGACTCGCACCAGTACCACCAGAATGCCCTGAAATTAAAATTATATCTGCTTTTGCTTTAGCCACACCTGCAGCTATTGTTCCTATTCCAGTTGCTGCCACAAGTTTAACTCCTATTCTAGCTTTTGGATTAACTTGTTTTAAATCATAAATTAATTGTGCTAGGTCCTCTATTGAATAAATGTCATGATGTGGAGGCGGTGATATTAGTGTGACCCCTGGCGTTGAATACCTTAGTTTAGCAATTTCCTTTGTAACTTTAAATCCAGGTAACTGACCTCCCTCTCCAGGTTTTGCTCCTTGCGCAATTTTAATCTCAATTTCTTCACAATTATTTAAATATCTTACGGTAACACCAAATCTGGCTGAAGCTACCTGTTTTACTTTTGAATTAGCAGAATCACCATTCTTTAAAGGTTTTGATCTTTTTTCATCTTCTCCTCCCTCTCCGCTACAAGAAGAACCTTTAATTCTATTCATTCCAATGGCTAATGTTTCATGTGCCTCGGCTGATAATGCTCCGTGTGACATGCTTCCGCTTCCAAATCTTGGTGTTATACTTTCTATTGTTTCAACCTCATTAATGTTTATGGGTTTGTTTACTTTTCTAAATTCTAGAAGATCTCTTAGATTAGTTGGACTAAGATTGTTAATTCCTTCAGAATACTTTTTAAACATTTCATAGGATTTTTTTCCAACTGAGTTTTGTAAAAGATGGATTAAGTTTCCTTGAAATTGATGACTCTCTCCTGACTTTCTATACTTATAGATTCCACCAATTGGTAAAACGACTACATTTTTTTGATAAGCCTTATGATGAAGTTCTCTAATTTTTTTTTCAATACCGTAAATTCCAATTCCTGATATTCTGGATATCATCCCTGGAAAGTAATCAGCAACTAAACCCCTGCTTAACCCTACAGCTTCAAAATTACATCCTCCTCTGTATGAGCTTAATACCGAGATTCCCATTTTAGACATTATCTTCAATAATCCTGCGTTTACAGATTTTTTAAATCTTTCAACACAACTTTCAAAATCATATTTACCAAAAAGTTTTTTTTCATATCTTTGTCGAATACTATCAATGGCTAGATAAGGGTTAATTGTTGTGGCCCCAACTCCAATTAATATTGCGAATGAATGTGTGTCCATTGCTTCTGAGGTTTGTACATTTATAGAGGCATATCCTCTGATTGAATGTTGGACTAAATTTGAATTTACGGCACCAACAGCTAGAATCATAGGAACATTAGCCCTTTGTTCAGAGATATTTTGGTCAGAGAGAATTAAATGGTTTGCTCCTTGTCTAACAGCAACTTCTGACTCGTCTTTAATTTGATCTAGTCTATTTTTTAAATTATCTTTTAAATCAAAAGTGCAATCTATAATTTTTATTTTTTCAGAAAATATATTTTTAAATTTATTCAGCTGAGAATTTGTTAAAATTGGGCTATCTAAAACATAAATATTTTCTTTAGTTAAATTTTCAAAATCCAAAATATTTCCAAGATTTCCAAATCTTGTCTTCAAACTCATAACTTTGTTTTCTCTTAAAGAGTCTATTGGTGGGTTTGTTACCTGGCTAAAATTTTGTCTAAAATAATGTGATATTGGTCTGTAATGATTCGAAAGAACAGCAACTGGAGTGTCGTCCCCCATTGATCCTGTGGCCTCTTTTGCATCTTCTACCATTGGATGCAGTATTAACTCTAAATCCTCTATACTATATCCCGATAGATATTGACGCCTTCTTAGATCATCTTTTGAAAAATTTTCAAATTCTTTTTCTGTAACAATTTTTTTATCTAGGTGAATAATTTGTTTATGAAATTTCTTATAATCTTTGGACAAATAATCTTTGATATCTTTATCTCTGTAAATTTTTCCTTTTTTTAAATTCACAGCAATCAATTGGCCTGGTCCCAATCTTCCTTTTGATTTAATTTTGTGTTCAGGAATTTGAACCATGCCTGTTTCAGAACCGGCACAAAGTATATTATCGGAGGTGATTGAATATCTTAATGGACGTAATCCATTTCTATCTGTAGCAGCAATTACCCATTTACTATCAGTAGCACAAATTGCTGCTGGTCCATCCCAAGGTTCAATTGTGCTATTTAAAACATCAAAAAGTTGTTGATGGGCCCTAGGTAAAATTTTACTTCTCTTAGACCACGCATCAAGCATCATCATTAATTTAATTAAAGGTACTGGTTTGCCGGAATGAATTAATAATTCAAAAACATTGTCTAATGCAGCCGAGTCCGAGTTTCCTGGAGTTATTACAGGTTTTAAATCTTCAACATTTTTAAAAAGATCGCTAGACATATCCTGTTCGTGAATTTTCATCCAATTAATATTTCCTTTAAGAGTATTGATTTCTCCATTATGAGCTAGACATCTGAATGGTTGAGCTAACTTCCAGCTTGGAAAAGTATTTGTAGAAAATCTTTGATGAAAAATTGCAAATCTTGAAATAAATCTTTTATCATTTAAATCTGGATAAAAATCAGACAAAGCTTCGGCTAGAAACATTCCTTTGTAA
>MDTE01068084.1_pt1 | contig 16319 bp, 14 predicted proteins | sample 811231 | NCBI WGS metagenome assembly MDTE01 (sample SAMN05326651, study PRJNA326480) | marine metagenome | isolation source: seawater | place: Indian Ocean: Red Sea | collected 2010
TGACCACATTGATCATTATTCACTTGTTTATTGTTTGGGTGCAAGGAATTGCGGAGCCACATTGATCGGAGGAATTTGAATGGGATTAATGGAAAATTTGGGACGAGTTGCAACCTCGTACATGGATGAAAAAGCAAAGCTTCAGGAGGCTGGTGAAAAGCGAAAGCGTACTCGCATGGGTCACGGTTTCTGGCCACATGAAGTGTTGCGTGACACCATCCTTTTTGCGTTCATGGCTGCCGTGCTTCTGTTTTATGCATGGCTGATTCCACCACCATTGCACGGTGCTGCAGATCCATACGCGCAAGCAGGGTTCGTTTTCCCTGACTGGTACGTTCTGTTCTCGTACGGGTATCTACGATGGGGCGAATACCTTCCCCAGTTCACCGTACCAACAGGATTCATTGGTGACATTGTAGGTCAACCTGTGTTTGCTTGGAACGCTGCGTGGTGGGGTGCTGCTTTGACGGGTATTCCAGTCGGTATTCTTGCTCTTCCACCGTTCCTCGGTGGACGTGAAAAGCGACCTGTTGAGGACCCATGGTTCGCAGCAGCAGGTGCAGTATACCTCGCACACGTGTGGTTTATCTCTGTCTTCTCGATCAATATCTTCCTTGAGTTGTACGGTAAAAATCGGTCCGACTACTGTAAACTTGACTCACATGGGGACTTGCTCTGTGGAACGAGAGCCCCATGGATTGCGGAAATATTCAATGCAGTGCCTTGGATTTTGACCGGCTTGTTGTTATGGATTGTCATCTATTTCATTGGCAGAAATGTGCTTGTCAAAGCATGGGGTTCTGGTTTCACGCCCGAACACGGTAAGCGCCTCATCGTTGGAGCACTTGTTGTATCTGCTGGAGCATCTGTCGTGACCTTTGACACCTACGACAACGGATTTTGGGAAGCTGGCGGGTTGCTCACAATCAAAGGTTTGACGCATGACTATTATCCAGAACTTGAAGCCATGCGTACCCAGCCATCCGATGTTCATGTCCATGAAACGAATGAATTTACTGACGAGAGAGGATATACCGATGGAATAGTTCCCGCAGCAGCCTGGTTGGATTGGCAAATCTTCCAGCCTGCTCGAGAAACGATCATTGATTTCAGTGACGCAAACAATCACCAGATACCTGAGGAGGGAATCAATTCTGCTGGCACAACCATCACCTTTGCAGGAGGTGAAGGATATACCAGCAGTGGAACATTCACTGTCACAGATGAATTAACCAATGATGCTCTTCCTACCGATGTTACATGTGAATATCGTGCAAGTGAACGAAAAATTGACGGTGTCAACACGGCAACGATGTTGACAAGCACAATGTCTGTGAGTGACAGCAGTGGAAAGGTCATTACATCCTTCACAAACTGCGAAGGTTCTGAAATCAATCTTGAACCAGGTACATACAGCTACTCTTACACCATTGCTGCTTCGGGAGCTCTCGCTCTCAATGAATCCATTACAACCGAAACGACATACTCAGTACGGACGTATCAACCGCTCCTTCTTTGGGATAGCAATGCTGGTGCAAATGCTGGTAAGGTAGTGAACTTGAGCGATACTGCAATGATTGCTGCTTCCACTGGAACCTACAGTGACGTTGCAAATCCGTCCTACCACGTCAATCCAAAGGCATTGGATGCAAAACTGACCTATGCTATGTTCATCCCATGTCTGACCTTTGGTGCTGTTGTCATCGTTCTGTTGCGTTCCATGGCCCGTGGCTACGAATTTGAAATGAACAAGTGTTACGGTTGTGACCTTTGTGACGATGCATGTCCAGTTCGATTGTTCAATGGTGGAGACAAACTCAACATCATTTACAATTCTTGGAACAACGAGGACGATGGTGTTCCACTGTATTCGTGTCTAACATGTACAGCATGTACGAATGCTTGTCCACAGTTGGTCAACTACGACTCCTACGTCGACATTCGACGCAGCCTCATCGTTGGCGGTCCAGCTGCCGAAATTCCTCACACTGTTCTTCAAGCTGTCCTTGCTGCTGAAGCAGAGGAAGCATCCAACGATGACTTCATCCCAGTAGAGGAATACCCAATTTCCTCAAACGTCGGCTACTACCCTGGCTGTGTCGATTATCTCGACCAAGAGATGGTCTTCTCACACGTCAACGAGGGTGAAATGAACCTTGGTGATTCAACCACTGCAGCCTTCACACTGTTTGAAGAAATGGGACATGATGTCTCCTATCTTGGCCGTGATTTCCTCAAGTGCTGTGGCCACGATCAGAAGTGGCAAGGCCTTACAGAAGTCTTTGACAAACTCAAGGCGTACAATCAAAAGAAGATTGAAGCTTCTGGAATCGATACGCTTGTCTCATCTTGTGCAGAGTGTTTCCGCACCTTTGCTCGTGATTACGAACTTGAAGGCGTCAAAGTTATGCACACTACGGAATACCTCATTGAGAACGGTTTCGATATGCAACTTTCGACCGATGCAACTACTGTCACCTACCATGATCCGTGTCGACTTGGTCGACAGATGGGCATCTATGACGAACCACGTGAACTCATCAATGCTGTTGAGGGAGTGGACCTTGTTGAGATGGAGCACCATGGCGAGGACGCCATGTGCTGTGGTGTGTCAAGCATGATGTCCTGCAATGAGAACGCACGTGCCCTTCGTGTCGCCCGAATGGAAGAAATCAAGTCGACTGGAGCCGATACAATGCTGACCTCGTGTCCAAAGTGCGTTTCCCACTTCGAATGTCTCAAATTTGAAGGTGATGAGCGCTATGAAGACATCGAAATTCTTGATGTCGTTTCGTTCCTTGCTCGTGAAGTCAACGCAAAGAAGAGCGAACTTCCTGCATCAACCCAGACTGAAGTTGAAGCTTGAATTCACTCATTCGGAGGATTGTCTTCATCCATACCCACGATTTCGTAGTTTGATGGAAAAAGAGCGATAAGAACACCTGCAATAAGGCTGATTAATCCCCACATGAACTCTTGTTGAACGAAGAGAAGCTCTAGCGCGATGACACAGAGGACGAGACCCCCAATGTTGGACGTCCATACCAGTGTCTTGAACGTACCAAGCGATACGCCAGTTGTCCCTTCCTTACGGTATGGGCCGAATTCTCCTCCAAATCGTTGTGCAGTTGGTTTTTTTCCTTTTTTGGACAATGAATCACCTCATCGATCGATCATGCTAATGGCATCGGTAGGACATGCGAGCACACAAAGTCGACAACCTGTACAAGCATCGCGAATAATTTTCGCTTTTTGATTGCTTTCAACATTGATCAATGGACTACGCATAGCTACTTTGTACATCTCAATTGCATCGTCATCGCATACGATGGTGCATTGGTCACATCCAATGCACAATTCTTCTTTGACGAAAGCTACAGCTGACTCGCCGCCTTTCAATGAAGCGTGTTGAACACCTCGCTGACGATTGAGACTCGTTCGGATGCGTTTCGCCTCTTCTTGACGGCGACGTTTCAACTCATCCGAGGACGTCATGGTTGACCTGAGCAATGGGTTGCCCTTCAAACTTGGCAACGCTCAAATGAACAAGTAAATCTCCAAAACAGTAGAATGCTCCGACAAGAAGAGGTGGATTCCACGCGGTTAAGCCAGTCCAAGGAACATTTTCAGCCCATGTCCAATTTCCGAGGTACGTCCCCCACAATTCCATGAACAAAGCGAGCCATACCATTGCAGCATAGAGACGTGGCTCAGGACCCCATTGAATAAATACGAGCGTGAGGACGATTAAAATGAGAGCAGAAGTATCTGTGCCTTTGTAAGCTCCATAAATGACAAGTGGTACAAGTAAGAGAATAAGTGGCATCGGCGAAGATTCAGGAAGTTTTCGAGCAACTCGCCGTCCGAGATCAAACAAGAAATAGTGACCCACTGGGACAAAAAGTGGCATAAAATCACGTTGATATTCGTAAATTAGCCACACTTCACTGAAAAACAACTCCATAGGTGTTGCAAATGCGAGGACTGCAATCATCTCGATACGTTCTTTTCGATCCGTTTTCCAGTAGATGAAACTGAAAACTCCAATGCACCAGATGTTTACCGGCCACTCTTGATATTGGGATGAGACAAGGAGGCCAATTGCAATCGTTAGGATGTAAAGTGCCTCACGACGCATGGTCCTGCTAAGCGTTCATTGTTTAAATCAAGCAGTTATAGTTCCTGTAATTCAGCAGACTCAAGACCCATTGCTAACATCGATAGTTCAGATAGCAGAGCGTGCCAGTTGTGAGCATGTGTCATGAACGTTGAATCTTCTTCTGAAGTTACAAATCTGGCACTGGGTGAATTGAGATTCCCCATTTCATCCTTTTTTGGGTTAACTCGATAAAACCAAGAGGACGCATCTCCATCAACAAGGTAAACAACAGGCTCAACTGGTGCCCCCGTATCAGTTTTCATCAAAGTAGGTACTCCTTCTTGAATCAGAAAATCCTCGGCGTTGGAAGTCCCTTTCCCATACATCAGTTTCTTCATTTTACGATTGGAGAGATTCAACAACTGTTCTCCTGAAGTTACTGTCATGATGCCAAGACCATATGTGCCTCGGTTGTTTTTGACATAAGCAACGGGTTCGCGTTCAATTCCAAGTGTTGCATATTTTTCAGCAAGCCTCGCTAAAAAGACATCCACATCACTCGCAAGCTGGATTCGACAAGTCTCTTTCTCAAGGCATTTCTCTTCGGAAACGAAGGAATCACAAATAAGATGCCAAGGGTCGATACCGATGATTTCACTAACTTCCTCAACAAGTGGACGCAACAAATCAAAGTGTTGAGATTTTTTCCGCTGATGCCATCCCATCTGAGGTCGCGGCAGAACACTCTTTGCGGAAAGTCCTTCGAAATCTCCATCTGTAAGATCATTATTCAACAAAATAAAGTCAGGTTGCTGACCTTGAACCTTCAATACATCATCAACAACTTCAACTTGATTCAAGGATAATGGCCCATGTATCCCATTCAATGCATCAAATCCATCGAGCTCAGGATTTCCAATCGTGCATCGATAGCCTGCTCGTTCGACCAGCTTACACAACGTTCGTAAGTTTTCAACATAGCCTTGATTTCGTGTATGCGATTCAGGATAAATGTGAACCCATTCGCAATCCGGTTGATGTCGCTCAATATGGGTTCGAATTCGCTCAGTCAAATGGGGAAAATCAGATTCGGAAGTGTTGTTGAAACCTGCAGGAAATTGATTCGCGTCGACTACAGCAATTTTCCAACCAGCGTCACGAATATCAACACTTCCGTAAATTGGAACATCAATTTCTGAACGTTTCTGAGCCATCCAAGCAACAATTTCTTCACGTTTCTCATCGAGAATCGCACTCAAATCATGAACGAAACTCATCAGATGACCTCCGCAAGTAAATCATCGATTGAGCGATGATGCTGGGGTTGATCGTATTCAAGCAAATGAAGTGACTCAAATAAGCCTAAACCCAGCGAGATTTCGGGTTGGTGACGAAGAAGAGGTTCACAGAACTTCCATCGCGAGGAAATATCCTCAATTTGAGCTGAGTATTCTTGAAGACAACGGCTAAGCAAGGTCGGAGATGTTGCAGTACCTGCTGGTAATTTTTTGCGTTCTACCACACTGTTTGGTAAAGGAGTAAGCGAAGCTGCCTTACGCAGAGCCTTCTTTTCGAGACCTTGAGATGGTAATCGTTGACTCATAGGTAGTTCGAATGCATCCTTACGATGGGAACGACCAAGGAATGGAACACGAACCTCAAGCGAATGCGCCATTGAGTGACGATCAACAAGTCGCAACTGAAAATTGCTGAGTTGCCCATGTTCAAGTTCAAACTGCAGCGTATCTTCCAAGGAATTAAGATGAGATTCAGGACGATGATCTTGTGCCCACCATCGATCATCTTCAGCGTCAAGAGTGCCTCGTTCCAATTGTCGCGCAAATGGATGATTGAGCATTGCTATTCGATTTTCGAGCTCACGCTTGTGCCCATTCAAATCCGCATACCTTGGATAACCGGCGTGAATTTCATCAGCACCTTGTCCACACAATCCTACTCGAACCGATCTTGACATCGTCTGAAACAGAGGTTGGAAAAACAGGACAGATACATCCAAGTCTTCACCATGCCACGAAAGTGAAGGAAGATGTCGGGCAAAAGAGTCTTCTTGCATAATGGATTGGTGATGTGTCAGGTCAAGAGAAGAGGCAACAAGTTCAGCAGCCATCCAATCGGGATTGTCTTCACTTTCAGCAACAGTCCAGCACTCGGGTGTTGGACGGTTGTATCGATGAGCTGCATCATTTGCAACTGCAGCAACGAGAGAGGAATCAAGACCCCCTGAGAGAACGATTCCAACGGGAACATCAGACATCAAACGTTGACCAACACTGTCGATAAAACCATCAAGTAATTTCCCTGCACCGAATTCTTCGTTGTAGTCATCTCCAGGAATCATCTTTGGGATTGAGAAGCGATGCGTATCAACAAGCACGGGCTGATTCTGTTCAAGCGACCACACTTCGACGGTTCCTGGCCGGACTTGATGAACGTCGAGAAAGAGGGTGGTTGCATCAAGTGGGTATTCCCAAACCAAACGAGCCATAAGTGCATGTTCATCCAATTGAGGATAGAACTCAGAATGGCCTCGCAAGGCCTTCACTTCACTTGAAAAGACAAGAGAGTGACCAATTTTTGATCGGATTAGGGGTTTAATTCCCATTTCATCTCGAGCGAGAAGCAATTGATTCCGGTGTGGATTCCAAAGTGCAAAAGCGAACATTCCGTCCAATTTTTGAATCCATTCAGCATGATCTTTTGCGCTTGCTAATGGGTTGGCATGCATCGTCTTTTCAAACAACGCTAGGATCGTTTCACTATCGCCAAAGGTCGTCCATGAATAATTTGACATCGAAGTTCGAAGCGATTCAAAATTGTAAATTTCACCATTTGCAACAAGGATATTCCCCTCTTGAGACTGGATTGGTTGAGGACTGCCTTCTAAATCTACAATGGCAAGACGCGTATGGCCCAAACAGACCGAATCGTCATGCCAAATTCCAGAACCGTCTGGACCACGATGATTCTGATATTGAATCATCTTCTTGACGATGCTTGGCTCAGGAGCACCAAGCATACCCGCAAGCCCACACATATCTATCAAAAAACGGCTGTTGCCTATATACAGTTGCTTTTCAGTATCATCACCAGAGAGGATACTTAAACGCTGTAACAGCGAGCAATATTACTGCAATTCCGAAAAAAGTGTAGTAAACGGATTGAGGTGGTTCTTTGGATTCACTGTCGCCGTACATGGTTACCAACAAACTACCGTAGCAGACTCGATTCTAAAATATGGCGGCGTGATGGTCTCAAAGAACTCCAATAAATGGGTCAATAATGAGAACGAAAGCAAGTGGAATCAACAACATCGTCGCATTGTCATCGATGTATCGCAATCGAGGCCATTCAGCAGCAACACAAATCGGCCCCATCAACAACACCAGAATCCATGGTGTGTCAACCCAATAAGCACATGCAGCCCAAATGATAGCGATACCAACAGTTCCTGCCCAAACAACAGTCTGGGTTGAAACACCTTTCCTGCGCAACTCTCCTAGCAACGGATCTCCCAAAGAAAGACTGAGAATCAATGGATAGGCGTAAGCTGGTTCTGGCGCAAGAAGAAACACCATCCCTACACCAAGGGCTCCCCAAGCCAGAGCAGATACTTGTTTCGCTTCATAGGAACGCTGACCGACGATCGTCCAACCCATTTTCAAACGTAGAGATTCACCCAAAATGGCAATCAAGATGACTCCTGAAACCACCTGCTCAAGCGTTAGAGAAACTGCTTCTGCAACGTCTTCACCAACTTCGAAGAACAGGAATGGTAAGAGCGACATAGCAAGGTGAATACCTCGACGAAGAAGATGTCCAGACATACCACCAACGGATAGTTCAACAGGATTTGTCAATTCAACTTGGTCACTCATCGCCTTTCCTCATTTGACTGTATGCTTCATCAAATGACATCAAACCTTCCTCAACATTCGACAGAAGAATGTCGAATTTAGGATGTTCAAGCAGTTGCCGTTCATGATGTGAAATGAGGCGCTCCCTCCACCGTGCGCGACCTGCACGCATTGACTGTTCCAAGGTTAGCAACGCTGAAGCCGCTTTTGCAACACCCGTCCCGTGCAAAGCACTGACAAGAAGCACATCTGGAGCATCTTCCTGTCCAAGATGTAGAGATTCTCTCAATTCATTCGCATGACGCTGTGCACCATCCAAATCAGATTTGTTAACGATGACAACATCTGCAAGTTCCAATAACCCAGCCTTCTCGGCTTGCACACCATCACCACGAGCTGGTCCTTCGACCAGAACAATGCGATCTGCGACTGCTGCACAACGGACTTCTGATTGTCCTGCTCCAACCGTTTCAATAACGACTTTATCCCAACCCACCTCAAGAAGACAATATGCCATTTCCCGTACTACAAATGGAACGGAACCGCTCGTTTTTCGTGTTGCTACTGAACGAACATAGACCGAATTTTTTCTGTTCGAATCATCAAGGATCTGCATGCGCACGCGATCGCCAAGAAGTGCTCCTCCTGAACGGGGTGAAGAAGGATCAACCGCGAGTACAGCGATTCTATATCCTTGGTCAACCCATTCATGAAGCATGCGATCGAGAAGACAGGATTTGCCGACTCCAGGTGGACCCGTTAGCGCGAGAATGTTCCATTCACCATTCTCACGCTTTGGCTCTTGAATCCGCACTTCTCCATTTTCAATTGACGTAAGGAGACGAGCTAATGCGCGACGGTCACCTGCTCTTGCGGCCTCGATTCGCTGATCCAAAATCTCACCTTCATGCTGATGGGTTCCAGTGCCATCCTGCACCATGACCTACACCTGCATCGTCCCGCTTGACAGCAGTTGCAATGAATTCGACCATTTCTTCAGAGGTCGTACCAGGCCCAAACAGCGCACGCACACCCGCTTCAAACAAAGGTTGCCAATCATCCTCAGGAATAATTCCACCACCAAATACGATGACATCACCCATATCGTTTTCACGTAGTGTTTCACAGATTCTAGGGAAAAGGTGTCCGTGTGCTCCAGAGAGCGAAGAAAGACCAAGAAGAACAGCGTCCTCATCTCGAACCGTTTCTATGATTTGTTCTGGAGTTCTTCGCAAACCAGTGTAAATCACCTCATGTCCCGCATCACGGAGAGCCCGTGCCACAACCTTTGCACCACGGTCATGACCATCAAGTCCCGGTTTTGCTATGACAATTCGTAACGGCTGGTCCATGTCACGAGGATTGGATTGATGGTTATGAAAGAGTCGTTGAATTCTTCGCCTCCATGAATGGTTCGGGGATGGTATCAAATGTCAGTTCTTTCGTCCTCAACCATGCCTTGGGAGAGGGACCCTTCTCATCTTCAACCGAGCAAGGCTTATCTCAGGGTCCGTAGGGTCAATCGGGCAATTATGGAGACATGGTTCCGAGAAATCTCAACCGTTGATGTCGACACGCTTCCGGATCAAGGTGGAATTATCTACACTGCTTGGCATCCCGGCGGCCTTATCGACCCTATGTTGATGATGGCAGCATTACCAGGTGGATTGACATTTGCAGCAAAATCAACCTTGTTCAAAATACCAATCTTATCGCGAATCATGAAATGGATCAATGTTCAGCCTGTCCAACGCGCCCAGGATTCTGATGCAACTCCTGACGAGAGGAAGAAATCCAATTCCAAACTCATTGATACGCTCGCAGAACTTGTCGCTAATGGGGAGCGAATCGCTATTTTTCCGGAAGGCATGAGTCACAGTGAATCCCACGCAGTCGAAATGAAAACGGGAGCAGCACGTATCCTTCTCGAGGCACATCGAAGAGCTGTGGCTGCTGGGAAACCAACACCAAACATTGTCCCAATTGGGTTGCATTACAGCGATCAACATTCATTCCGAGAACGGGTCAGTCTGCAAATAAATCGCTCGTTTGAAACACCTCCGATGCCAGGAGAAGAAGGGGCGCCACAACCTTCCAAAGAAGAACTTGAGGAACATTCTGAACAAGCACATGATAGAACATGGTGCAGAGAAGTTACCTCTCTCTTACAGACAGAAATCAATCGAATCAGCCATGCGCAAGAATCTTGGGAAGACCGAGAGTTGGTTTGGAGAGCAAGAAGGATGATTCACACAGTTCGAAGCGGGGAAAATGTTTCGAAATTACCGTATGATGAGGCCGTGCTTGGCTCGCGACGTGTTCGTGCAGCATGGCAATATCTTTCGATTAATGATTCTGAACGAACCGAAGAAATTGAAGCGAAATTCAAGGAACATCATCGGGACATGGAGCGTATACAATTGCGTTCATGGGAACTAAAAGATCGGAAAAAGAAGATTTCAAAAAAAGCCTTTGTGAAAAATTTTGCATTTTGGGTTTGGTCTGCTGCATGGATGCTTGGATTTGTGACCTGGTCAGCAATGATAGCAACTGGTGTACCTTACCTCTTCGTGCGATTCTTTGTCTCCATGAAAGCGAACAAACAGGAGAACAAAGCAGGGATTGGTTCAATGAAATTACTGTATTCAATCGGGTTGTATCCGATATGGTGGTTGTTCTGTGCGATAACGCTTGGATGGTTCATTGCATCTGCGGCTTCACCACTGCAAAACATCAACCTACCTGGCTTCATCCTTCCTGTTCTTGCTGCAATACCTTGGCCTCTTGTCTCAATTCTCCTCTTGTTTTGGTGGCCTGTTTCGGCCCGACTGCATCTCAAATTGTATCAACGACTTAGCAAATCTTGGAGAAACTTGCGCTTATGGTTCAAGTTACGTAGCGGTCAGATCGAGTGGGAGGCACTCATTCAAGCACATCAATCCTTGGCCATCGAGATGGCATCGATTGGCAATGGATTGATCTTACCCGGCGATCCTGATTGGAGGGAACCACCAACAGGTAAGGAAGATTGGGAGATGGTACAATTCCGACCATCTGAAGGTTGATACTTGCAGGTTTTTTCAAGGGCAACGAATAAGGGCGTTATGCCTAACCCATGTTTGGTGAGAAGGGTGTCGTCCACTGAACAACGTCTCAATGACCTACGTGCTCGAAAAGCTCGAAGCGAAGCCGGTGGCGGTCAAGCCCGCATCGATGCTCAACATAACCGAGGAAAGATGACTGCACGAGAGCGACTCGACATGTTGCTCGACGAAGGTACCTTCCAAGAGATTGATGCTCTCGTTGAGCATCGTTGTCGTGACTTTGACATGGACAAAAACGTCATTCCCGGAGATGGTGTTGTTACTGGTCACGGAAAAATCAATGGTCGAGAAGTCTTTGCTTTCGCACAAGATTTCACAGTCTATGGAGGTTCCTTGGGAGAAATGCACGGGTTGAAGATTTGCAAAGTTCTCGACATGGCGCTCAAGACCGGTCGGCCAGTAATTGGACTCAACGATTCAGGTGGCGCCAGAATTCAGGAAGGTGTTGCTTCATTGGGATCCTATGCCGAAATCTTTTTCCGAAACGTTCGCGCATCTGGTGTTGTACCACAAATTAGTGTGATTATGGGACCATGTGCAGGAGGTGAAGTGTACAGTCCTGCGATCACTGATTTCGTCATCATGGTTGACAAAACTGCTCATATGTTCATAACTGGTCCAGAAGTGATCAAGACAGTTACCAATGAGGTTGTTACTTTTGAGGACCTGGGAGGGGCAATGACGCATGCCTCAAAATCAGGCGTATCTCATTTCACTGCTGAAAGTGACGATGCAGCCATACAATTGGCACGTGATCTTTGTGATATGTTTCCATCAAACAACATGGACCGCGCTCCAGTCCGCAAAACATCGGACAGCCCTGACCGTTCATGTGATGCCTTGACAACCATGATTCCAGAAGATACGAACAAACCTTACGATGTGACAGACGTTGTTCGGGAAGTTCTCGATGATGGTGGCTTTTTGGAAGTGCAAGCTGATTATGCAATGAACATCGTTTGTGGCTTTGGACATCTTGCAGGCCATACAGTAGGTGTTGTTGCCAACCAACCGAAGGTTCTTGCAGGATGTCTCGATATTGATGCCAGTGACAAAGCCGCACGATTTGTTCGATTCTGCGATGCATTCAACATACCAATTCTAACCTTTGAGGACGTACCCGGTTTTCTCCCTGGGACCAACCAGGAATGGGGTGGGATCATCCGGCACGGTGCAAAATTGTTGTACGCTTATGCAGAGGCAACTGTACCAAAACTGACTGTGATTTTGCGTAAAGCCTACGGTGGCGCCTATGACGTCATGTCTTCGAAGCACATTCGTGGAGATTACAACGTTGCATGGCCAAGTGCAGAACTTGCAGTTATGGGTGCCGATGGCGCTGTCGAAATCATTCACCGCCGACGCATAAAAAATGCCCGCAATCAAGAACAAGAACGAGCCCGTTTAACTCAAGATTTCACCGACACCTTCGCCAATCCATACAAAGCAGCAGCGATGGGTTACATTGACGATGTCATCGAACCCAGTGAGACTCGTTCACGACTTTCACGGGCATTACTCATGTTGCTTGAAAAGGAAGAGATTCGACCAGCAAAAAAGCATGGCAACATTCCATTGTGAGGCGAAAATATGGCTGATGAAGCAACACGAAGAATAGCTGCAATTGCAGCGGTCTTGAGCCTCGTTGAGAGCGGTGATGATGCATCGCAACGTGGCCGACAACGCGGTGAGGCGTGGTCACAAGATCATCGAAGAATGAATATGGGCCGATCCTCACTGATGAATTACAGAAGCAACCGAAGCCCTTGGAGATGATACGATGGGAGAGAAACGAACGGTCAAAGTCAATGGTGAGGAATTCGAAGTTGATATTGAACTCAATGAGGATGGAACCTATCAAGCGACAGTTGAAGGTCAATCATTCTCGATTGAAGTCCCTAATGCACAAGCTGCACCTCGTGCGCGTCGTGGAGGCGGTGGCAAGAAGAAGAAATCAGGAACCGTCTCAGCAAACATTCCTGGCAAAGTCGTTACTGTTGAAGTTAAAGAAGGCGATGTTGTCAAAGAAGGTCAAGTCATTCTCATCCTTGAAGCCATGAAAATGCAAAATGAGATACAGGCACCTGTCGATGGAACTGTCATCAATGTTGCATGTGAAGAAGGACAAGCCATTGAGGCGAATGTGCCTCTCGTCGTAATTGAACCAGAACCAACGGATGAGGACGATTAAAAAGCAACAATTCAAGTGATATGAAGGAGAGGTGTGTGTATGACAGAAGGCCCAGCGTGCGATTATCCAGGATGTGGAGAAGTAGGTGTCATCATCTCGCGACTTTCACCTGAGGGCTACCTTGTCGCAACTGGCAAGAAGGCATATTCGTTCCGGGAGGCTTACCGCCGATTCCATTATTGCACCAATCATCATGATGAACTGATGAATGGGGTTTGGTCTCGTGTTCGCAAACCAGACGACAAAAATGACGGTCATGTAGCACCTACTGCTATTTGAGGGTGAGATACATAAGCAACCATGCTTTGTTTGCTTCATGTCGGAACGACAACACAGCCTACATCAGAAAATTATTGCACTCATCACCACAATGATGATGTGTACAATTTCACTTTCAATATCAGCACCTTTCCTGCTTATCGATGAACCAACCGTCGAGGCAGGACCACCAGGCGCAGGCACAACAAATCTTACGGTTTTGACCACAACATACCTGAATGGAACCCAATCCTATGATGACCTCTACGTTGGCTGCGGAATAACCTCTTGTGGCTCGATTATCGCAACAGGTGACCTAACACTCAATGTTAACACGTTAACCGTACAAAATGGTGCGTCGATTATCGCTTACGACCAACCGATCAACACGCAAGGATTCGGTGGCTCCTCGCAAATGTCAGCGAGTTACATTGGTGACGGAGGCGGTGGTGCTGGACACAAGTCGAGTGGTGGTGCCGGAGGTTCGTCCTCTGGAACAACTACCAACGGTGGAGCAGCATTTGGTGTCGGCAATGAAACTGGTTCAAACGGTGGATCAGTAACGGATTCGAATGGGAACACGATCTCAGCCGGAGGAATTGGTGGCGGAAGAATCGTGATCAATGCAGATGTTATCGAAATTTATGGAACCGTTGATGCTTCGGGACAAGATGGAGAACAAGGATATCGTTACCAGAACGGTTCTGGTAATGGCGGTTCTGGGGCCGGTGCAGGTTCAGGTGGGAGCATCATTATGCGAGCCAACCAGCTAACGGTTGGAGCCCAACAAAGCGGTGGCTCAATTCTAGCGCAAGGTGGCGATGGTGGCGATGGAGCGGATGGATTCTGTGCACCTGGTTCGGCCTGTCTCTTCATGTATCACGGCGGCCAAGGTGGCGGTGGCGGCTCTGGTGGAACCATCGACATTCGAGCCAACAGCGCTGCAAACCTCTCCATTTCATCAGCTGCTACAATCTCTGCCACCGGAGGTAGTGCTGGTTCAGGAGGCGCTCCTTATGGAACTGGATCACCCGGTGTGGCAGGTTCAAATGGTGGGAATGGGAACACAACGAATGGCCTCTGGACCGGTTGGAGTTCCTCGAACCCACCTACACCACCAGCGACAAGCATACCAAATCCATGCATTGGTGGAGGAACAAATGCTGCTGGAATCATCGTTGCTGATTCATTAGAAGTCAACGATGCGCAAGCGACAGCGTCACCAGCGAGCATCCTTCCAGTTTCATGTACCGATCTCTCACTTCATACATCAACAGATTCAGATTATTTTGAAATCCAAATGGTCACGGGTGTCACCTACTACGTCAATCTCACATTCTCGCACGCAATTCAAGACGTTGATGCTGAATGGAATGATGTTAATGGCTCAACCTTGGCTTCAGCCGTATCGACTACCGATAATGAATCTCTTAGTGTTACGGCAACACAGAATGTTACGTCTTACGTCAGAGTATATCCATTTTCATTCGGCACAACGAATCCTATTTCCTACGATATCAACATCGAGACCGACAATCCTGGCGGCGGGCAAAGCCTTGAACTAGCATACGTCAACATTCTCAACAGCACAAATGCAAGTGTTTCGTTTGCTGGACTTCAAACCAATACCACCTACAATTACACAACCGTCCTAACACAAGACATGATTGGGAATACTTCGGTTTCGTATAGTCTTGGAAATGGAACTTTCAATTCTTCCAATTCGTCAACCTATTCATTTGGCGTGAATTACACTTTGGAAAACAACCAATCTCTCCTTGAGATAGTTACATTGCTTTATGATGCGAATGGAAACTTGATTGCCACTGGATTTGATGATTTTGAAATTGATCTCATGGAACTCGAGGCAACATCCTCGACAACTGGTGAAATCAATCTCACGAATCTAAGCATTGGAACAAATTATGATCTCGTATGGATGGTTTACGATTACACCAATTTCTCGAATGCCTATCAAGCAAACAACAGTGTGTACGATGCGCTCAATGTTTCCGTCATTGATGAAAACACAACAACCTTCACTGCGTTATCCGATACCCGAGACTTCAACGTTACCTGGGCAGGGCCAACAACAACCAACTTCCACGTGTTCGTCGCAGTACTCAGTTTGAATGGGACCAACATTAATCTTGAAAACAACGAGAATTTCTCGGCTTTTGAAGATGATCTCTTTATTCCAAGTTTACCATCGATTGTCATTAGTAGCGTCTCTTCAAGCGTGAATTCATCGACCAATGATGTGACAACACGAGGGCTCGACCTCGTTGTTGGAGACACCTATAGCTATCGAATTAAGATTTTAGATTCAGGAAATGCAACTGTTGCTCAATCAGCGTTGACCACAGTGACTGCAACCTACCAAGGGATGAGTTTAGGAACTTGGAGCTATACCACTCCAACCAATTCTGGACAATATTGTGCTCTTGCTGAATTGTACGAAGCGGATGGAACTCAGCGTATTGGAGACACCTCGTGCTTTACCTTGACATTTGATTCGGATTATGATGGAGTCGCCAATGAAATCGATCAATGCCCATCCAGTCCTGCTGGCGCTATCGTCGATCAATTCGGATGTGCAGCAAGTCAACGAGACACCGATAATGATGGTGTCAATGATGACATGGATGATTTTGTCAACGATTCTTCGCAATGGTCCGACCAAGATGGTGATGGATACGGAGATAATCCAAACGGAAACAACTCCGATGATTTCCCGAGCGATGGAACGCAGTGGTCTGACCAAGATGGTGACGGCTATGGTGACAACCAAA
>MDTE01141032.1_pt1 | contig 16319 bp, 15 predicted proteins | sample 811231 | NCBI WGS metagenome assembly MDTE01 (sample SAMN05326651, study PRJNA326480) | marine metagenome | isolation source: seawater | place: Indian Ocean: Red Sea | collected 2010
AAATTCTATTTCATTTCTTAAGTTATAAATTTTTTTTATTTGTTTTGGATCAAGAGAATTTTTTGGAACATACATTTTAATATTGTAAAATTTTGATAACGCATCACAAAATTTCAGGGAATTTATTATATTTGCAGATTTTGTTGGTAATGAAGTTTCCGTTATATAAATGAGGTTTTTTTTTTGGTTCATAATAAATCTTTGTGATTTCTAAACCATTCAAATGTCTTTTTTAAAGCTTCATCAAAAGTTGTAAATTTTAATTTCTTTGAAAATTTAGATAATTTGAGATTTGATCCGTGGGTCTTAAATACATCTAAATCATTTTTTTTTTGATTTATTAATTTTTTATGTCTGATAAATTTTTCCAACTTTTCACGAACTTTGCTCATCTTAATTGGTCTATTAGAGCAAACATTAAATATCTCATGTTTTTTGAAATAATTTTTTTTTAAAAAAATTATTGGCTCTATTAATTTTATTGCATCTGCTATGTATGTAAAATCTCTGTAATAATTTCCTTTATTATAAAATATAAATTTTTTGTTTTGAGATGCAGATTGTAAAAATTTCAACAGAAACATATCTGGTCTACCCCATTCACCGTAGACTGTAAAAAATCTTAGTCCAATAATCTCTAAATTATAAAAATTTGAAAAAATTTCTGCAAAAATTTCGTTTCCCAATTTTGTTGCTGAGTAAATGTTTTTAGGATTTAAACTTTGCCATTCTTTTGTAGGAAATTTTTTATATTCTCCATAAACCGAACTAGATGAGGCATAAACTAATTTTATTTTATATTTTTTACAAAAATTTAGAATGTTAAAAAAACCTAATTGATTTGAATAAACATACTCTTCTGGATTACTTAAAGAATATCTAACGCCAGCTTGAGCAGCTAAATTTATTACTAAATCAATTTTTATATTTTTAAAATTTTTTTCAAGCAATTTCTTTTTTGATATGTCTAATTTTTTAAATTTAAATTTTTTATATTTTCTTAAAATATTTAGTCTTTTTTTTTTTAATTTTATTGAATAGTAAGAATTCAATACATCTATTCCATATATTTTGTGATTTTTATTTAAATCTAGTATGTGTTTGGTCAAGCTAAACCCTATAAAACCTGCAGATCCTGTAATTAAAATATTCATATCAAAGTTTTTATTTATACTTGTATAACATTTATATAAAGTTAAGGGTACCTGGTTACAGAATGCCCTTACTCATTAGTTTGTTTTGTTAAAATGATACCCATATTTCCTACAACCAAATAATTGTTGTTTTTTTTTTTTAACAAAATCCTTAAACCAATAATCTCTATCAATGTCATCAACAACTATAATTTTTGGTTCAAAATTAGCTAGAATTTTTTCAAAAAATATTTGTTTTCCTTTGTAGGATTTTTCACTATCATAATACACAATATCTATTTCCTTTACCTGATTTAAAATAATTGGCAGGTTGATATCGTCTCCTCTATTAAACAATTTCCACCTATGCCTTAATTCATTAGGGACAAGTATCCCAATATCTTTTTTATCAAGATGTAATGGTAAATCACTGCTATATAATTTTCCTTTATTGTTAATCTCTAATGCTTGAAGAATTGCTCTGCTGCTAGCTCCAGCTGAAACACCAGATTCCAAAACTATATTAGGTCTTAAATATCTAATAATATAATATAAAATATACTCATTACCACCACCTCCACCTGTTGAACCTTTCAGTCCCCCAGATATGGGCAAATTTCTTATTGTTTCTTTTTTTTCTTTCAAAAAATTTCTTTCAAAATTTTTTGCCTCAATCAATAGATCTTTGTCTTTTCCTATCACATTAATTAAGTTATCTATTTTAACTTTATTTGCCTCGGTCCAAATTGTTCCTAATAATCTTTTTAAAGAAAATATTGTTCTTATAGTTTTAATAGGTCTTTGACGTAAAAATCTATAAAATAGATATAGAATTGCTTTTGTATATATATAAGTTTTTAAGTAAATTTTCATTATCTAATTATTTGATTAAATTTTTTAAACTGTTAATTATTTTTTTTTATCAATAATCGGATCTCTCCTTCACCCCAAATTATTTTTGAGTTTTTATAATTGTATAATCCAGTTTCTAAATCTGTTTTTCTACCTTTTTTCATTTTTTCTATAAACTCAACGCCGAGAGATTTTAAGATTTTATTCACCTCGTGATGTGAACAGTGTGCTTCATTAGGAACATACCAATTATCCATGAATATAAATCTATTATAAGGCATACCAATCAAATCTAAAATTTGTTGTGAATATTGCTGTGGTATTGACTTCATAAATTTATTCATTTGTCTTCTCGCTGTCCAGAATAATCCTCCTGTTCCATATAAATACAAAAATATATAACCTCCTGGTTTGCATACTCTATAAAGTTCTTTTATACCCTTTTTAAAATCACTAGTGTGATGTAAAACACCATTACAAAATACAATATCAAAAGTATTTTTTTTAAATTTAAGATTTAAAACATCTTGTTTTTGAAAAGATATATTTTTAAAATTATAATTTTTTTTTGCAGTCAATAGTCCATCATCACCAAAATCTACACCTATAACTTGTTTTGCCTTTAATAATCTTAATGCGTTAGAGTATCTACCTCCTCCACACCCTACATCAATTATTTTTTTATTCTTAAAAAAGTTTTTATGAAACGATTTAAAATTTTTAAATCTCTCTAAGATATATTTTTTGGCATCAATATTCTCTTTATATGAAAATTTTTTCCAAAATTTACCATAAACTTTTCCCGTTTTTTTCTTAAGTTCATGTGTTGAATTAAAATCTTTGAAATTTATTTTATAAAAACCAAAATCTCTTAAATTTTCTAAAGTTTTTAATAAAGTTATTTGTAAATTATTAATTCTTTTCCTGGGGTCTTTTATCTTAAACTTAATATGAGGGTCATCGGGAAATAAATTTCTAAAGTACTCATGTAAAATTATAATACAAAAGTAAGGATATTTTTTTAAATAACTTTTTATATATAAAAGAATTCTATTCTGATTTTTAAGTAAATTATATTTCTTCATCGAAATTTATAACTACGAAATATAAATCAAAACTTTTAAATTTGTACAAGAAAAAAATTAAAAAATAAGCTCTTATAAAGGCTCTTTAAATTATATAACAATTTTAAATTTTGTTTTTACAGTTTTATCCTTCAATCCTAAATGCATAGAACGAGACTTTAATAAAATTTCCCCTGCTTTTAATTTTTTTTTTGATTTATTAATTTTTATTATTTCGTATTTTATACCTTTGAAATAAAAAAAGGCATTAGGATATGGCTTCTGTAAAGCTTTTACAAATCTATCAGCTTGTAGAAAAGTTTTTGTTTTAAAGTTGAAGTTAGAGTCTTTTAAAGTTCTTTGCCTCCATGTAATACTGTTTTTTTTTTGTTTTTTTGGTTTTTTTTTTTCTAAAATTTTTTCTACAGACTCAATTATCATTATAGGAAAATTTTTATTTGCAATTTTATGTAAGCTATTAATATCATAACTTTTTTTTATCTTAAATTTTCTCTGAGAATAAATATCTCCTCCATCAATTTTATTAGTAATTTTAATAACACTAATTCCAAATGATTTTTCACAATTTATTAATTGCCAATTTAGAGGAGAGCCTCCTCTATAATTAGGTAAAAAACCTGCATGACAATTTAGAAAACCTACTCTGGGTAAATTTAAAAGTGATTTTTTAAAAATTAGCGGAAATCCACACGATAATGCTATGTCACTTTTCTTTAAAGTGCTAATAATTTTTTTATGATCAAGATTGTTAATTAACATAAAGTTGTATCTCTTTGGAATTTTTTTCAAAATGCTCTGTCTTAAAAATTTTTTTGCTACAAATATATTTAAAATTTTTAATTTTCGTTTATTAAAAAATTTTAAAACTTCAATCCCTCTTTCTCCGTTTAAAAAACAACAATATGTGAGTTTTGATACTTTTTTCATAATATAATTTTCAGATTAAATACAAAAAAAATTATTCATTTTTTAAATTAATATATTTATAGATAAATTTTTTAAATCTTGCTTTAAATAAATAATATTGGTTAAAAATAATTATAAATAAAATATCTCTTTGAAAAAAAACACCAAATTTTTGAAATTTGAAAATATTGAGTATCATTTTATTTACACCTGAATAATTTCTTTGTGAAATTTGATTTTTAATCAAAATGATTTCTTTCTTAATTAAACTATCATTTAATTTATACGTAATTGGTATTGTTAAATCACTTGGTCTTAAAATTTTATATTTCTTTATTTTTAAAAATTTATTTATTTTATCTCCTACTAATTTTAAATTTAAATTTTTTTTAAAATTTTTTTTTAGAAAATTAATATATTTTTTATCTATGAAGCCTTTATGATAAATAATATGGTACATTAATGAATATAGTTGATTTTCCAGGTTTGGTACAAAATACCCTGAAAAATACTTCCTATTTTCAAGAATTTTTCTTTGCCAATTAGTATCATAGTAATTATCACCTACATATCTAACATCTAAGTGAATTATATTTTCTTTAATTCTAATATAGTTTGAGACCTTGATGCCATTCTCCTCGACCGGATCTCCGGAATTACCGATAAGTCTTAAATTTTTCTTTTTATATGAGTGACAATCACTAGCTCTTTTAAATATATAATAATCATTAGTAAGTATATCTAAATCATCTTTTTCAGAATTTTGATCTCTTAGCACTACATATTTCAATTTCTTAAAATTATTAATTTTATTAAAAAAATCTTTCTTATTTTTATATACATGTTGTGTATCTGTAAAATATTTTGCTGGAAAGCCTTTTTCAGATTTTGAGAGAAATATTGCATTTCTTTTTGCCTCTTCAAAATTATCAGTAATATGTATCAGACTTGATTTATTTTTTCTTATTTTTTTTTTAAATGCAAAAATTTTATTATCAACAATTCTTTTATCATTTGTAAAAATCATTTTATTAAGCTTAAATTTTGGATCAATACTTTTTAACACGTAGACAAAAATATTATCTTTCAATTTATCTGTTTTTTTACCTACATCTTTATTATAAAATTGATCTATCCAAAATATTCTGTCTTGAAATTTTTCGGAGTAAAAATTTTTATTTATTTTGATTTTATCAATAATCTTAATATTTTTGTTTTTTTTTATTTTTTTTTCAATTTTTCTTTGATTTTTTGAGTTCCAAATTATCGCTATTCTTAAATCATTTGAAATTATTAAATTATTATTTATTGATAAATTAATTCTATTGATAGAATAATCATCATAAAAAATTCTTTTTTTATTAAATTTATTTTCATTTAGATTTGTAATTTGAGTTGATTGAGCAAAATCAATCAAAGTAAGTTTTTTATTTTTTACTAAAAGATTGTCAGATTTAATGTCTGAATGTAGACAATTGTTTTTTTTTAAAATAATTAAAATTTTTTTTAACTGTTTCTTCCAATCTATTGGTTTATTTTTATTATTAATTTTTTCTCCAGCATAAGAGATTGAAATTGTTAGCTTTTTATTATCAATTTTATAGATTTTTGGTACACAGTTATATTTTTTTAGTTTTTTTAACCAATAAATTTCGTTTAAAAAAAGAGACTTTTGATTTGGTAAAAATTTTTTTTCAAATACTTTACCTGAAACTAATACTGTCATGATTTAAATTTCAAAATGATTTTATTCAAATTTATTGAACTAACCATTGCTATTTTATGAGTATGGTTCTTTCAGACAATAGTTTACAATAAATTTCTCTTTCAATTCCTAAAATATTTTTTAGTTTTTTGACCTTAATAGTAATATCTTTTTCTACTAACGATGGAAATTTATAATTTTCTACTGGATTTTTAATTTTATTAAAGATTTTTTTTACTGCTCTCTTAAATTCTATTTTTTTTAGATGAAATTGAAATTTTGTCAAATTAGATTTAACTGAAAATTTTTCTTTTTCACTTTTTTCCCAAATCTTAATTATTTTTTCTGCCGCTAACTCATTTTTGTCGATATATATTTTTTTAGAAATAATTTCGTTAAATTTTTCATTCTTATCATTCTTTGAATATGATTGTAAATTTTCAAAAATATGATTTAACTTATTGGATAATTCATCAAGTGTTTTTACCTTGTATCCTAAGGAATTCGGTACCTCACAAGTATAATGTTCTAATTTTGTTGGCATATATGTAACCACAGGTTTACCTAAAATAGTTGCCTCAATTGCTGTAGTACATCCATTGTGCATAAGTGCAAAGGAATTATTAATCCATGGAGCAATAGAGCCATCTCTAATTATGTGAACATTTGGAATATCTTCTAAAAATATTTTCCAAGCTTCAATATTTTCTGCTGGATGAGGACGCAATACAATTTCATAACCTTTCTTTTTAGACGATAGATATTTTATAGCTTCTATAAACAAATAAATTCTTTTGTAGCTCTCTGCCATTTCATCAAATTTATCCTTAAACATTTTAAGATTATTTTTAAAGTATCCAACATCCTTGAGATGTTTTATAGTATCGGGGAAAGATTTCACATTATTTGCTTGGCAATTTGAGGCTATTAATAAATAAGGTTTTTGAAAATTTTTTGACGGTGACTCCCAATAATCAGCAAAACTTGAATTTAATAAATCAATTCTAGGCGAACCTGTCATATGAATTTTAGACGCATATTTTGGATAAATTTTTTTTAAGGTCTCAACATCTTCTGAACCCCATCCAAATATTGATGAGGCATTATCTATTGTTTTTGAGGAAAATCTATTTTTTGCAAAATCGTGATAACCATAATTTATTAAATTATTTTCTTCATCAATACTAGAGACAATAAAGCCATTATCGATCATAAATTTATGAGTTGAAATTTTATTTTTATTTGGTGTTAGAGATTTATCATGAAAAATGCCTGGTGACAGCGCTTTACTTTTTATTCCTTCAATTATTCCATTAAAATCTGATAAAATAACACTATGACCTCTTTGAGCTGCCAAAGTTGCTAAAAGAAGTTTACTGTCAAGCTCACGGGCAGCAATTTCAACATTTATGTAAATATTCAAACAAATAATCCTTAGTTAAAATTTTAATTATTTCCATAATCAATTATTTTTAAAATTAGACACATATTCTTGGAAAAGATCACTATCACTTACTAATTTTTTAAAAGAACCTTGGTTTTTGAGCTTACCATTTTCTAAAATATAAATATTATCACAATTTTTAACTGTGCTCAAGCGATGCGCTATCATAATAATTGTAATATCTTTTCTAAGTTTATTTACTTCTTCCATGATAGTTTTCTCTGTTACATCATCTAGAGAGCTTGTGGCTTCATCAAGAATTAATACTTTAGGATTATTATATAATGCTCTTGCAATACCAATTCTTTGACGTTGTCCGCCTGATAATCTCACTCCTCTCTCACCTACCATAGTTTGATATTTTAATGGTAATTCCTTATTAACGAAATTATGTAAATTAGCAATTTTAGAAGCATGTTCTACCGATGATTGACTTATGTCATCAATATCTACTCCGAAAGCAATATTTGCTGCGAGAGTTTCATCTGACAAATATATATCTTGAGGGACGTAACCGATTGATTTTTGCCAATCACGATAATTATTTTCATTTATTTCAATATCATCGATTTTTAAAATTCCTTTTTGAGGTCTTAATAAACCAAGAATTATATCAACTGTTGTTGTTTTACCACTTCCGGTAGTTCCAACGATACCCACTGTGGTATTTGCAGGAATATTCAAATTAATACCCTTTAAAGTTGTTTTAGAAGAATTTGGATAATCATAATAAATATTACTTAAAGTAATGGATTTATTTAATGACAATAAATTTTGATTTTTGTTATGTGTAATATTCCTTAGAGTTTTTAAATCGTTATACATTTTGTCCAAAGAAGGACCAACAGTACGAAGATAAGTTATATTGCTATAAATATGTTGCAGGGCTGGCATAAGACGATACCCCGCGAAGGCATATAACGCTATTAAAGGTATAACTTCATTGAAACTTCCGCTTTGCCCCAGATAAAAAAGAATTACTAATAAAATTCCTCCAAAAGCTATTGCTTCTAAAACATAACGAGGTATCTGTGCTACAATTTGAGCAGAAGCCTGATGCCTTGCAAAAACTTTTGCATGTTTAGAAAACTTTTTTACAAAAGACAGTTCTAAATTACTAATTTTAAGAGCTTTAAATGCACCAAATGCCTCAATAACTGTTTTAAATTTAAACTCGTTAGCTTTTAAACGTTCACGACCAATCTTATTAAGATAACCTCTGACTAATTTATAAATGACAAAATAAAAAAAGCTAAAAGTGCAACCAATAATTATTGCTAACTTAAGATTAACAATGGCCAACATTAAAACTAATGTGAATGTAATAGCAGCTTGAGTAATAAGGTTTATCATTGGCTTTAAACCTTTTGAAACAACGACTCCAACCTCTGATAAAATTGTTTTACCAAGATCAGCACTATGCCTATTTAGTATCCAGCTGTATGGTTGATTTAAATATCTTTTAATCAAATTTTTTGAAATTCTATATTGACACATAGATGTAAACTTAAGCTGAAAATAAATAGTAATCGCTTTGAAAGATAATGAAGTTACAAGCAATACCATTACTAAAATTCCTAAAAAATATAAAAACTGAGTATTAGTTTCCACTCCAAAAGATTTTGATAAATTAAAAATTGAAACAAGAAATCTATTAGTCTCAATTACATCTGGATTTGTTACAACTGCTATAAATGGGAGAATTGAAACAACACCTATCATTTCAAAAAAAGCCATAATTAAAATCATTATCAACAATAATATTCCCTGTTGACGATCTTTATATGTTAATAGAAATATAAGTTTTTTTAAAGTTTTCATATAAGTGCATTTAGATTTAAGAAATTAATTTTTTATCCACTGTAATTTAAATGCGTCATATTTTTTTTTAGTTTTTTTATCGTAGTAAAAATTTGATAATTTTTTCAAAATAATAAAGTTATTTTTAATTAATCCGATCAATGAAGAAAAATTGTCACTTCTTGTTATAACATTTATCTTATGTCCCTTTTGAGTAAATATTTTTTTTACAACAAGTTTTATTAATCTATTAAATATACCCCTCCCCCAATAATCTGGATTTATTCCATATCCAATAAGGCATTCTCTTTTTTTTTTGTTATAATTATTTATTGAAAAAGTACCAATGATATTTTTTTTATAAAAAATAGTAAATAATATCACTTTTCTTGAGTTAATTTTTTTCTTAAAATAAATTTCAGCCTCCTTTTTTTTAAAAGGTGTATATTCAAGATATTTATAAAATCTTCTATTACATGAATAATCTATAAGATTTTTTATATGACTTTTATCAGTGAGATTAAGGGTTAAATCGTCTAGAGTATATTTTTTTTTTAAATTCATTATTGATATAAATACATTTTAAGATTTATTTTTTTTTAATAATAAATCTTCAACATTTTCAAATATATAATGTCCTAAAAAAATATGAGCTTCTTGAATTCGTGCAACATTAGAAGAATTAACCACTATACTTTCACTGCAAAATTTTTTTGCTTTACCACCTTTACTTCCAAGAAATCCAATACTGTAAATTTTTTTTGCTGCGGTATATTTTAAAACTTTGATTATGTTTTTAGAATTTCCTGATGTTGAAATTGTGATCAAAATATCTCCTTTTTTATATAGAGCTTGAAAATTTCTTAAAAATAAATCATCAAAACTATAATCATTACTACAAGCAGTAATTGTAGATGTATCTAAAGCCAAAGGAATTACTGGATAAGCTTTTCTATTAATATGAGGTCTTAGTCTTACTAGAAATTCAGCTGCTAAATGTTGAGCATCGGCTGCTGAGCCTCCATTACCACAAATTAATATTTTATTTCCTGAACTTAGACACTTATATAACTGAATTATACATTTATTTATTTTGAGAAAATATTTATCTAAACTTTTTACTGTTTTTAAGTGCTCTTCAATAGATTTGTCAAAGTTTATTTTTTTTGTCATTATGTTTGATACTTAAATATTGTGTTTATTTTATGTATAAAAAACTATTGTTTTATATGTGATCTTAACTTTTTTGCTATTGGTAATTCTTCAGGATAAACATATCCAACTTTTGGAGTACCGTAAGCTTCTAAAATAGAATTAATTGACTGAACTAATGATTTCATACCTGTAGGTTCTAAAGAAGCTGATTGATCTGAGCCGTACATAGTTCTATCTAAAGTTACATGTCTCTCTAAGGACGAGATGCCAAATAATACTGATGATGCGGAAATCACCACTCCATTCTCATGCCCACTATATCCAACATTACAATTATATTTTTTTTTAAGCTCATCGATTGTTGACATATTGACCATATTTTTTTTTAAAGGATAAGTTGATACGCAATGCATTAATTCATAACTACATTTATTTTCCTCAAATATTCTTACAGCTTGGTCGATATCTTTTTCTGTGGACATGCCTGTGGAAATAAAAGTATGTTTATTTCTTTTTGCAACTTCTTGTAAAAAAACAAGATCTACGATCATAGCCGATGCAATCTTGTTATACTTAAGATTATAATTGTCTAAAAATTTTAAACTATTCAAGTCCCATGCAGATGCAAACCAATCTATCTTTTTATTTAAGCAATATTCATTTATTTCATCATATTCTTTGCTGCCAAATTCAAGTCCCTCTTTTTGTTGACGAGTGGTAGTTCCCCAAGGACTTTCTCTAGTGGTCTCTAGTTGTTCTTTTGAATAAACAATGTTTATATCTCTTTTTTGAAATTTTACTGAGTCAAAACCCGCTTCTTTTGAAATATCAATTAATTGTTTTGCAATTTTAATGTCCCCATTATGATTTATTCCTATCTCAGCAATTAAATATGGTTTTTTTACTCTAGTCATTTATAAATTATAGCTATAATACTTTGAGTGTAAAGAATAGAATAAAAATCAAAATGTTTAAAGATTTAAAAAACAAAAATATCATCATCACAGGCGGTCTAGGATTTTTAGGAAAACAGATTGTAAATTCATTAATCGATGAAGGTTCAAATATTATAATCTTAGATAACAAGGACAAAATAAGGTCACACAAATTTGACCATTTTGATTGTGACATCTCAAAAGAAAAAAGTTTAAGTCTTATTTCAAAAAAAATTAAAAAAAAATATAAGACAGTTGATGTATTGATTAATAATGCTGCTAGTAATCATAATATTAAAAATAAGATTAAATCTTTTGAAAAATTTGATTTAAAAATGTGGGAAAAAGATATTTTAATCGGTTTAACTGGAGCATTTTTATGTACTAAAATATTTGGTGCTATAATGGCTAAACAGAAAAGTGGAGGAAATATTATTAATATTTCATCCGATTTGGGAATAATAGCCCCAGATCAAAGATTATATGACCATACTTCTTTCAGAAAACCAGTGTCTTACTCTGTTGTAAAAAGTGGAATCATTGGATTAACAAAATATACAGCATCATATTGGGCAAAAAATAAAATTAGATGTAACGCTTTTGCTCCTGGAGGTATTTACAATAATCAAGACAAAACTTTTGTAAAAAAAATAAAAAAATTAATTCCTTTAAATAGAATGGCAAGGATTAACGAATACAACAAAACAATATTATTTTTAGCATCAGATGCTTCGTCTTATATGACTGGTTCTGTAATTGTCTCAGATGGTGGAAGGACTGCAATTTAAATATATATTTTTAAGCTATATTAAAATAATTGATTGTATTCTTAAGAGCCTTTGTTTGAATGTTTATTTCATTTTGATTGCTTTGATTCGTCGTAAATAGAAGTAGCTCTTTTTGTAACTTATTGGCTATAGGTGTTTTGTCTGACATTTTGCCAATTTTATTTTTCTTTATAGCAGGCTCTTGATGAATAAGTCTACTTGCTGCATAAATGCCATCTCCTCCATACTCTATAAATTTTTTTCTAAACTTTGACCAACTCAAATTTTTTTTACCATTTTTTACTAACCTTACAGCTAGAGTATAATAAGTTGAATAAGCATTTTTAGGGATTTTTTGAGGAATAAGATACTTATTATTTTTTATTATATCTATTAAGGATAAAGCGGCATCTCTTCTTTTTTTTACAAAAAATTTTACTCTCTCACATTGTGCTAATGCAATTGCTGCTGAAAATTCATTCATCCTGTAATTAAATCCAATTTCATCAAATCTTTTATAATTAGGATTTTGTCGTTCATCTTTTGTTACAACAATTTTATTACTTTTTGCATTTAGAACTCTAAATCCTAAATTAGAAAATTTTCTCATTCTTTTTGCTAATATTGCGTTATTAGTTGTTAATATTCCACCATCACCACATGTTAATTGTTTAGCTGATTGGAAACTCCAACAACCAATATCTCCAACACTTCCTGTGATAAGTTTATTTTCATCTCTCGCTATCATTGACTCTGCACAATCTTCTACTAAGTATAACTTATTAATTTTACACAGCTTTTTTAATTTTTTTAAATTACAAATACCTCCGTACATATGGACTGCTAAAACTGCCTTTGTTTTTTTTGTAATTTTTTTTTTTAAATCCTCAATATCAATTAAAAAAGTTTTGGGATTTACATCTACATACACTGGGGTACCTCCTGCTAAATGTATAGATGTTCCACACATAATTGGAGTTAATGCAGGAACAAGAACCTCATCATTCTTTTTTAACCCTAAAGCTAAAAAAGCTACATGAAGTGCAGAGGTACATGAATTGATACAAATTGAATATTTAATATTATGTAAATCAGAAAATTTATTTTCAAGTCTTTCAGAAAACGGTTTATTTTTAAATTTAAAACCTTTAACAAAAATTTCATTTATATATTTTTCTTCGTTACCTGAAAATCTCCAAAATTTTTTTTCTTTGAACTTTAGCATTAGTCTATTTGCTTTTTATTTTTTGATTATTTTTCCACTCTCTATTTCTAAAATAGTTAATTTTTTTTAAATCAGGATTTTTTTTTAATAAATTACAAATTTTCTTTCGTGATGTCAAATTACCAAGCAAAAGTCTTATCGATTCTAAAAAAATATAATCCTCAATATAATCTAATGTTAATCTGGCATCACAATCAAATTTAGATTTAGGAAGTCTTTTAATTTTAATGTTGTTTATTTTTTTAAAATAATTCCACATCATTTCTGTATTTGTATTAATTTTTATCTTTTTTGATAATCTATAAAAAATATCTGCCTTTGCAGAATAACCTACTAATCCGGATCCCTTTGAAGATATAGTCGTGGGCTTAACTATATCTAATGAAAATGAATTTAAATAATTTAAACTTCTTCTTACCTCATGGCCGCAAAAAAAAGGATCATCAGCATCGATTGTATGGAAAGCTTTTAGTTTAAACTTTTTACAACAATTACTAATTCTTAAAATTTTATTTATAGAATGACCACGATAAAAACTTACATTTAATTTTTTAGAAAGTTCAATTATTTTATCATCAGATTTCATAGATGTTGTACAAACAATTGGAATGATTTTATAATATTTGCATCTATTAATTATATGCTCCAAAACATTATTTTTTCCAAAATCTAAAAAACATTTGTTGGGTAATCTTATGGACTCAGATCTTACTAATATTATTCCAAAATTTTTTTTTGATTTCATTCTTTACTTTTACTTAGTTTTATCTGTTCTTACATACAAAAAACATTACAGATCCATAAAATGGAGGTGAAACCTTTTCATTTTTATAATTAAGCATTTTTAATAAGTTTTTTTTTTGTAAAATAATTTGTTTCAAAATATGGATAATCAATTAATTCAATTTTATATCCTGTATCATTTAATGCTCTAATCATTGACTCATTTGTAAACAGGCTAATGTGGGTAGGATCATTTAAAAGCCTAAATTTATCCTCAAATAATCTAAAAGCAGCCGAGTCGAAATTTGGAGTCTCGAGAAGCAAGGTTCCATTTTTTTTTAGTAAATTCTTTAATTTTTTTAAAACAAACATAGGATTTTTTAAATGCTCAATTACATGTGAAAAAATTACATAATCAAATTTTTGTTTAATTTTATCTTGTCTTAAGATTTTCTCGAGATCACCATGAATTGTATTACAATACTTTGATGCGTTTTTTAGTGCGAACTCAGATATATCTGTGCCATATTTTGTCCATTTATTGTTTAAAACTGACATGTACCAACCAAGACCACATCCAACATCTATTATTTTTCCAGGTGTTGATTTCTTCAAAAAATTTACAATATGTTTATTATTTGAGAGAAAACTTTTTCTTTCATTTAATAATTTTCTTTTTTTTCCATCAGGGTCTAAACTTTCATAATGATAATCTTTTTCATAAGAAATATTTTTTTTTGCTAATGGAATTGAAGCATAGTATTTTTTTGAAATAAGGATATTATTGATCTTTTTTTTTATATTTTGAAATCTTTTTTTCATAAAAATAAATTTTATAACTTAAATTAAATTTTAAATTTTTAACTGTTTAAAAAATTTACATAATTCTGTGATACATTTTTAGTATTACCGTAATAATATTGTACAGTTTTTTGATTAATCTTGTTTTCAAGTGGAAACAAAACTTTTTTGTTTATTAAATTAAGGATATCTTTTTTCATTTTTTCTTTTGATGTGTAAACTATGCTCTTATCATATTTATATAAGTATTTTTTGAATTTTGATTTTTTTTCAAAAAAAGGAATCATAACATATTTTCCGTTAACTAAAGACTCAATCACTGAACCTGAATTATGACCTATGATTATATCGGCATCATTAATAAACTTTTCTGCTGTTCCCCCCTCAAATAATTCTATTCTTTTATCAATTGGGTATGGTGTCTTATAAGTATATGGGCTTTTTCTTTTAATAGTAATATTAATATCTTTGTTTTTTGATAGTTCATTTAAAATTTCAATGACAATATTATAAGATAACTTCCAATTAAAATTTTTATATTTTTTTTGTAAGGGAAATCCTTGTTTAATACTAAATGATAAAAATAACAAATTCTTTACTCTTTTTGTATTTTTTTTCTTATTTATAAAATCAATTGCTCTTGGGCAGCCATTTACAGTTATTTTTTTTTTGTTTGATTTATCCATACTAATAAGCATTTTTTTCATCATGTTATTATATACCGATATCTTATAAAAATATTTAAACACGTCTTTAAATTCATTCATCTTCACTCGAGATCTTACATCTTCATCCGACATAAAGCATTCTTTATGCCATAATTTAACTGGAATTTGGTTGTTTTTACAACCAACAAATAACGCTTTCTCAGCATGATAATAGTAAGCAAAAGTGACAAAACTCAGATGGTTATTTTTAAAATATTTTTTTAGATAATAAATTACATCAGTCCAAAACTGTTCATGTCCATCTCTTTCATTTTTTTTTTGATTTAAATAATCTTGATTAGAGGGCTTTGGTTTATGATAATTAAAAAAGAATTTACCTTTAAAGCAAAAATAAGTTAAAATTATTTTAGTAATACTTCTTCGCATAAATAAAATTTCAAAAGATTGATTAGTGGATTTTTGTATTATTTCAATATCTCGACGCCCTCCAATTACCCTCTCCAAAACGATAATTGTTTTTTTATTTTTTTTATTTTTATTTTCTATTTTAGATTTAATTAATGATAATTTAATTAAATAAGCACAAAATTTAGGGTGTTTAAAAAAACAGCTATAGTATATTAAAAAGTGAAGTGTAAACAAAATTAAACTATAAATTTTTTTTTTCATTATCTCTTTTTTGTTAAACTATTGGGATTCTTTTTAATTTAAATAAGTTTGTTTTTTTGTAGTTAAAACCAGATATTGCAGATGGACAGCATAATATTCCTTTAGTCTTTAGATAATTGGAAATTTTTTCATTAAAATCGATTTTTTGACCCTCTGGGTACGAATAATGCTTAATATTATGATTAATTCTTTTTTTGAAAAGATTCAAACTTTTATTTACCTGATACTTAAATTCAAAAGAATTCATTGATCCAAAACTTAAATGTTGATGGCTATGACCACCAATCGTGAACAATTTATTTTTTAAAAGTTTATTAACTTGTTTCCAATTAATTTTTTTATCAATTTCTGTATTTAATGATTTTACTTCTCTCATTTTACATTCATTAAATAATAATGATACAAAATGATCTAAATCAAAATTGAAATTATTTTTTATTTTTTTTCTAAA
>MDTE01059461.1_pt1 | contig 16317 bp, 15 predicted proteins | sample 811231 | NCBI WGS metagenome assembly MDTE01 (sample SAMN05326651, study PRJNA326480) | marine metagenome | isolation source: seawater | place: Indian Ocean: Red Sea | collected 2010
AATAAGTAAATTAATGAAAAAAAATGAAGAATTTATTTTGAATACATATGAATATTATTTCATTACAACAGGTAATGCAGGAAATGTAAAAATTTTGATTGATAATAAAAATTATGGTAAATTAGGAAAAAAAGGAGAAGTATTAAACAGTTTTAAACTTACAGAAGATTTTAATAATTTATAATTACCAAAAAAATAGTATAATTATAATTTTATGCTTAGACCTCATCAAAAAATAAAAAGACGTAATTCAAAAAAAATAAGTTTGGGAAAAGTAGAAGTTGGAGGAAGCTCTCTAATTTCTGTACAGTCAATGACTAACACTCTAACTACAGATACAAAAAAAACTATAAATCAAATTAAATCTCTGGAATTAGCAGGAGCCGATCTTGTAAGAGTGTCAGTTCCTGATAAAGAATCTACTTTTAGTCTAAAAAAAATAATAAAAGAAACTAAAATTCCTATAATTGCTGATATCCATTTTCATTATAAAAGGGCAATAGAAGCAGCAAATGCTGGAGCTTCATGTTTAAGGTTAAATCCTGGAAATATAGGAAAAATTGATAAGATAAAAGAAATTATAATGGCTGCAAAAGATAACAATTGTGCAATTAGAATTGGTGTTAATGCTGGAAGTTTAGAGAGAGAAATTTTAGAAAAATATGGAGAACCCGTTCCAGACGCTTTGGTTGAAAGTGCACTAAATAATATTAAAATATTGGAAGATAATGATTTTTTTAATATTAAAGTTAGTGTCAAAGCTTCCGATGTTTTTTTAACAGTTGAGGCCTACAAAAAGCTTGCAAAATTGACTGATTATCCTTTTCATTTAGGAATAACTGAAGCTGGGTCAAAATTTTCAGGTTCAATAAAGTCTTCAATTGGTCTGGGATTTTTATTATATGAAGGTATTGGAGATACTATAAGAGTTTCATTATCTGACGATCCTATTGAAGAAGTTAAGGTAGGATATGAAATATTAAAATCTTTGCATTTAAGAAAAAGGGGAGTAACCATAGTTTCTTGCCCTTCTTGCGCAAGACAACAATTCGATGTAATTGATATAGTAAAAAGATTAGAAAAAAGACTTGAATACATAACAAAACCAATTACTGTTTCAATAATTGGTTGTGTTGTTAATGGTCCTGGTGAGGCTACTTCTACAAACATTGGAATTACTGGAGGTGGAAACAATACACATATGATATATGTAGATGGTAAAAAAAATCATAGAATAAGTAATGAAAATCTTGAAGAATACTTAGCAAAATTGATAGAAGAAAAAGTACAAAAAATAAATTGATAGAAATATTATGACAAAAGAATTTATAAATGTAAGAGGAATGAGAGATCTTTTTGATAAAGACTTAAAAATTAAATATCTTATTGAAAATACTGCTCGGGAATTGGCAATCTCATATGGTTATCAAGAAATTAGCACCCCTATCATTGAATATACTTCAGTTTTTAACAAAACTTTGGGTGAGTCTTCAGATGTTGTTTTAAAAGAAATGTATACCTTTAATGATGAAAAAGGAAGATCATTAACTCTTAGGCCAGAAGCTACAGCAGGCATTGCTAGATCAGTAGTCTCAAATGGACTATTTGGATCAGGTGAATATAGAATACCTCTAAAATTTTTTTTATTTGGACCTATGTTTAGATATGAAAGACCACAAAAAGGAAGGTATAGGCAATTTAATCAAATCAATTTTGAAAGTTTTGGAAATTCGATTCCAGAATTTGATTTTGAACTTATATCTTTAGCTTATAATTTTTTAAAAAAACTTAATTTACCTACAAATCTAGTATTAAATTCTCTTGGTGATTTAGAATCTAGAGAAAAATATAAAAAAGAGCTTTTACCTTTTCTCAAAAAAAATAAAGATGATTTATCAGAAGATTCAAAAAAAAGAATTAATACAAACCCTTTGAGAGTTTTGGATTCTAAAAATAAAATTGATATAGAAATTATTAAAAATGCACCAAAAATGAATAATTATTTATCAAAAAAAAGTATGGACTATTATAAAACTATAAAGAAGTTGCTAGTTAATAACAACATTCAATTTAAAGAAGATGAGAATTTAGTAAGAGGATTAGATTATTATAAGGAAACAGTTTTTGAATTTAAAACTGATAAATTAGGTAATCAGCAAGATACTATAATAGGTGGTGGAAGATATTCAGGATTAATTAAAATGTTTGGAGGAGATGATGTTGATGGAGTTGGCTGGGCAGGAGGGGTCGATAGATTAATAGAAATTTACAATAATCAAAAATTATATTCTAAAGTTATTACAACTGTTTTTGATGAAGAATATAGTCAGGAAGCATATAAATTAGTAAATTTATTGAGGTCAACAAATTCTAATCAATATATTTTTGAAATTTATTATGATTTAAGTAAAGATAAACAAGTAAAAAAAGCCAATAAAATTAAGTCGGATTTTATAATTTATTTAGAAAACAAAAATGAAGTAAAAATTTATAATAAGCAAAATAATAATCAATCCACAATATCTGGTTATTCCACAAATAAAATATTTAAAATATTAGATGGAAATTGAAAAAAAATTTAAAAAGATCTTAGAAAGGTTTGAATATATTAATAATACTTTATCTGCTGAAGAACAATCTAAAGATACAAATGAAATAATAAGTTTAAATAAAGAGTTTTCTGAGCTTTTACCAATAGTTGAAAAAATTAAGGAATTAAAAAAATTTAAAAAAGAAATGAAAGATCTAGATACTTTGATAGAAGATGAAAAGGATAAATTGATTAAAATAGAAGCCGAAAAAGAAAAAGTAGTGATTTTAAAAAAAATTCCATCAATCGAAAATGAAATTTTAAAACTTCTTTTACCAAAAGATAATAAAGATCAAAAGAATGTCATTTTAGAAATCAGAGCGGGAACAGGTGGTGAAGAAGCTTCTTTGTTTGGAGCAGATTTAATGAGAATGTATCAAAAATATGCTGAAAGTAAAAAATGGAATTTTGAAATTATGTCACTTTCTGAAACAGGTTTAAAAGGTATAAAGGAATTTATAGGCAGCATTTCTGGAAAAGGAGTTTATGCAAAATTAAAATTTGAATCAGGAGTGCATAGAGTTCAAAGAGTGCCTCAAACAGAATCCAGCGGAAGAGTTCATACTTCTGCTGCTACAGTAGCTGTTTTGCCAGAAGCAGAAGAAATAGACATAAAGATTGATGAAAAAGATTTAAGAATTGATGTATTTAGATCAAGTGGACCTGGAGGACAATCAGTTAACACAACTGACAGTGCTGTAAGAATTACTCATGTGCCGACAGGTGTTGTTGTTTCACAACAGGATGAAAAGTCTCAACATAAAAATAAAGCTAAAGCATTAAAGATTCTTAGAGCGAGATTGTTTGATAGACAAATAAGTTTACAAGCAAAGGAAAGAGCAGAGGATAGAAAGAGTCAAGTAGGTAGTGGCGATCGATCAGAAAGAATTAGAACTTATAATTTTCCCCAAGGAAGAGTGTCAGATCACAGAATTAACCTTACTTCTCATAATTTAGAAGAAATAATGATGGGAAATTTAGACGAACTAATTGAACCTTTATTAACTGAAGATGAAACAAAGAGATTAAGTATGGTAAATTAATGCAAAACTTTTACAACCAAAAAATAAAAAAATTAATTAATAGTAAAATACCTAATCCAGAATTAGATTTAAGATTAATTATTAAAAGAAGCCAAAAAGCTAATAAAGATTGTTTGGATAATAAAAATGAGATTGAAAATTTAAATATTAAAAAATTTAACGATTTTTTTAAAAGAAGAATAAATGGTGAACCTATTTCTAAAATATTCAAGAATAGAGAATTTTGGAGTTTAGATTTTTTTATAAATAATAATGTTTTAGATCCAAGACCAGAGACAGAATTTATATTAGAAGGAATAATCAAACATCTCCCAAATAAAAATAATAAATATAAAATATGTGATTTGGGAACAGGATCAGGTTGTATTATTATTTCTTTTCTAAAAGAATATAAAAATTCTATTGGAATAGGTGTTGATATATCTAAAAGTGCAATAAGAGTTGCGAATAAAAACTCTTTAAAACATAAAACGCAGGAGAGACTTGAATTAAAAACAACTAGTTGGAAAAATATGAATCAATATTTTGATATTATAGTATCAAATCCTCCATATATAAAAAATGCAGAATATAAAAAATTGCCAAAAGAGGTTAAATATTATGATCCAAGAATTTCGTTACTAGGAGGCGAAAATGGTTTAAAAAAAATATCAGAATTGACTGATATAGCTTATAGATGTATGAAAAAAGATTCTATTTTTTTAATAGAAATAGGGTATGGACAAATGGATCAAGTAGAGAAAATTTTTTTAAAAAATAATCTTTATTTAATTGATGTCCTAAAGGATTTGCAAGGAATTGATAGGGTTTTAATATTTAAAAAAATGTAAAAAAAACAACATATTAAAAAGATTTATCTTGAAAATTATTATTTTCATTATAGAGTGACTTAATATTTCTTTTTAGAAAAAATAAGAAAGTTTTAATAAATATCACAATAATATAAAAAAATAAGCGTATAGACTTTATGATTTTAAGAAAATCAAGATTCTCAAAAAATTTGAGATCCCAGAACAGAAACTCTTCAAGAAGAGGTTTGCATACACGCAAAGACTCTTTTCAAAGGAATGGAAGTTATAGAGGCGATAATTCAAATAAAACTAAAATACGGGGTAATCCTAATCAATTATTAAGCAAATATTTAATTATGGCAAAAAATGCCTTGTCTTCAGGTGATAGGATTCAGGCAGAGTATTACTTTCAATTTGCTGATCATTATTCCAGAACACTAGTTGAAAATGGAATGTCAATTAATTTTAATAAAAATGAAGCTAATGAAAATAATGAAGTTCCTGAAGACCTTTCGCCTAAAAGCAAAGATGATGAAAATCAAGAGGAATCAAAAAATACTGAAGACTATGATCAAGAAAATAATTTAGATGAAAAAAATTTAGAATCAGTTGCTTTTTTATCTAATTCAATTACTAAAAAGAAATAATACCCAATAAATTTAATTTAATTTTTCATTTATTTGCGAGTAAACTTTTAAAGAGTGAGCTAAAAACTTTTCTAATTCTTCATCTTTTAAAGATTTTCCCGAAGGTAATTTCATTTTCATAGGGTTAATTTTTTTTCCCTCAAATATTATTTCGTAATGAAGATGGGGTCCTGTTGATCTCCCGGTACTACCAACAAAACCAATAATTTCACCTTGTTTGACCCTAGCTCCCCTAACAATGCCTTTATTGTATCCATTTAAATGTGCGTATGCTGTTTTATATGAGTTATTATGTCTTATTCTAATATATTTGCCATAATTTCCATTTCTTCCTGCAAATTCAATTGTTCCATTGCCAGCTGCAAAAACTGGAGTACCTTTTGGTGCAGCAAAATCAACACCTTTATGCATTAAATCATATCCTAGAATTGGATGTTTTCTCATTCCAAAACCTGAGGACAGTCTTGCACCATCTAATGGGGTTTTCATAAGAGCTTTTCGTACATTTTTTCCTTCTTTATTAAAATAGTCAAATCCTTCAGAAGTTTCAAAAAGGAAATATTCTATTTCTTTACCCTGTAATGTTAAATTTGAATATGTAATATCACCATAGGCAACTTCTCTTCTTTGTTCATTATAAAAAGTATCATAATATATTATAAATTTATCGTCCTTTTGAATATCTCTCTGAAAATCCACATCAAAACTATAGAGTCTAATTAAATCTATTAATATAGCATTAGGCACATTAAATTTTTGACCTGATTCATAGAGAGAATTTGTTATAGTAACATTTTTGAATTGTTTTTCGGTTATTATAGGTAAAGAGATAGATTTTGCTACAAAACTGTCATTAATTTTTTCTACAATTATTTCAGTTTTAAAAGTTAATGGTATACTTAGTTTTTCAAAATCAAATTCATTTTCATTATTTTTTTTATAATAAAAATTTATTTCTTGATCTATTCTTAATTTTTTTAAATCAAATATTTTATTCGTAGTATTTATTATATTTTGTATATATTCTTTATTAATATTTTGTTTATTTAATATTGCACTAAACGTTTGACCCTTTTTTACATAAATTTGTTCAATTTTATCCTGGTCTTTACTTTGTTCTTCCTCATTGTTTAGCTTATTTTTTTGCTCAATTATATTAAGAGTTTCATCAATTATTTCTATATTAGCAATTTCTTTTTCGATCAATTTATATTGTTTTTCTTCGTTTTTATTTACCGATTCTTTTTTTTCTAATTTTTTTAATTGAATGTTTTTTTTGTTTTTTGATATTTCAATAAAATTATCAATATTTGTTGTTCCTATATTAAAATAGTGATAGGCAATTCCTAATAACACAAAGGAAATAATAAATTTGTGATAATTTTTATATAAAAATTTCATATAATTTATATTTAATTTAATTTTTTAAAAATGAGTATAGTTTTTTATTGTAATTGGCCAAATAAAAAAGAATGGATCAATGGATTACGCAGAAAATTTATAAAAGATAAAATTCAAGTTTGGCCAAACATTAAGAAAAGAGATGAAATTCAATATGCCATTGTATGGAAAATGCCACATAAGGAATTAAAAAAATTTAAAAATTTAAAAATCATATTTTCCTTAGGAGCTGGAGTAGATCATTTAATAAATAAAAATCATCTTCCAAAAATACCAATAATTAGAATTAAAGACCCTGTAATGAGAGAACGGATGTATAATTATGTTTTAAGTCATATATTAAATTATCAGTTAAAAATTTTTGATTATTTAGAAGACAAGAAAAATAAAAGATGGAAAGAAAGATTTAATGTTTTAGACAACAAAGACCTCAACATTGGAATTCTTGGCTTGGGATATCTTGGAGGATATATTGCAAAGCATTTAAAAAAAAATAATTATAAAATTTCTGGTTTCTCAAGAACAAAAAAAACTAAACAACATAATTTTCCAACTTATAAGAGCTCAAGTGGTTTAAATAAATTTTTAAAAAAATCTGATATAATAATTAACCTTTTACCTAATACAAATGAAACAAAAAACTTTGTTGATGCGAAAGTTTTAAAAATAATGAAAAAAAATTGTCTTTTAATTAATGTTGGGAGAGGATCAACTATAAATGAAAAAGATTTGTTGATGCATATTAACCGCAATAAAAATTTTAAAGCAGTATTGGATGTTTTTAAAGTTGAACCTTTGCCAAAAAATCATTTATTTTGGGTAAACAAAAATATATTTATAACACCTCATAGTTCTAGTATTACTAATGTAGATTCTGCGATAGAACAAATATACTTAAATTATAGTGTTTATAGAAAGCAAAAAAAAATAAGAAATCGTGTAAATTATTTAAAACAATATTAAAGTAAATATGTTTGAAAAAAATAAAAGATATATTTTAGACGGAGGCTCAGGACAAACCTTATTAGAAATGGGTCTTAAACCAGAAGGGAGACTTTGGTCAGCTACTGCTTTAATTAATAAGAGTTTACATAAAATGATTATAAATATGCATTTAGATTTTATAAATGCCGGATCTGATTTAATAGTAACAAGCAATTTTTCTGTTAGAAAGAGAAGATTATTAGAATACAATAAATTAGATTTTTTCGAGCAAGCTACCAATGATTCAGCATTGTTGGCAAATAAGGCAAAACGTATTTCTGGAAAAGATGTTTTGATAGCGGGGTCCCTTCCCACCCAACAAATTGTTTATTTTTCAGAAAGAGTTGCTGACGATAAGGAAATATTTGATGGTTTTAATGAAACGGCAAATATTTTAAATTCCAACGTTGATTTATTTTATCTGGATGTTTTGAGTAGTATTAATGAAATTAAGATTGCTTGTGAGGCCATTAAAAATTTTAAAAAACCAATTTTAATAGGCGTTCATTTAAATAAAAAAGGTTTTTTACCTTCTGGAGAAACAATCGAAGATTTAATACCAATTACTAATGATCATAATTGTTGTGGAATAATAGCAGCATGTGTTTCTCCAGAAATTGTAAATCTTGCAATTCCTAAATTCACTAATCAAAATTTGCCTTTTGGATTTAAAGTTAATGCTTTTAAGGATATATCTGAAGATAATCCATTAGATGCTGACTCAAATTATAATGGATATCCAACAGAAAGGTATGGTACTCGTGCTGATGAATTCAATCCAGATGTATTTAAAAAATATGTTGAAACGAAATTACGAGATGGGGCAACTTTGTTAGGAGGTTGCTGCGAAATTAAACCAAGACACATAAAAACACTAAAAAGTATAATTTAGTTTATCTGTTGCGTGTAAAAAAAATTTGGCTATTATCTTTTTTTAATAAATTTATCTATCAGGCTATTTAAACCACCAGGAAAATAAAGCATTACAAGTATTATTATTGATCCAATAATCAAGAATCTAAAAGCACCTAAATCTTGAAGCGATTCAGATAAAAACATTAAAAAAATTGCCCCAATTATAGGTCCATAGACACTACCTGTCCCGCCTATCAATAACATACTAAGCGCTAGAGATATGGGTCCAAAGCCGAATATATCATACGAGGCAACCCTTGCGTAATGAGCAAAAAAAGCACCAATTACACCAGTAAAAAATGCACTTAAAACTAGACTTATAAGACGATAGTAAGAAACAGAAATGCCTCTACTTGTAGCTAACTCTTCATTGTCTCTTAATGCGATTAGCCTTAAACCAAGTTTGGAATTTACAATCAGATACAAAAAAATAGTTGATAATGCTAATAAAACTAAACTTATATAATAATATCCAAATTTTCCATCTCTTGCGAAGTTGTAGCCAGCAACTTTTAAAGATGGTAGTAGTGGTAGTCCTCCTGATCCTCCAGTTATAGGCTCTAATGCTAAAACAAATTGCAGACAAATTTGACTAAAAGCAAAAGAGACTAAAATTACATATATTCCTTTAAGCCTTAAAATTGGAACACTTATAACTATAGCTCCTAAACATGCAATTAAGCCACCAAGAGGTATTGTTAAAAAAGGAGAAAATCCTAATTGTTTTGAAAAAATTCCAGCAGTGTAAACACCTAATCCAAAAAAAGCCAGATGTCCAAAATTTAAAATGCCTGTATATCCTAAACTTAAATTCCAATTCGATGCAATTACCCCGTATATAAAGGCCATAATAAATAGATGCCTAATGTATGGACTTTCAACAAATATTGGGATTATGATTAATAATATAAAAGAATAAAAAATTATCTTTGTAGTAATGTCTTTATGAAAAAATCTTAGCATTAATTTGAACTTTTACCCAAAAGACCTTCAGGCCTTATTACCAGCATAATAATCATAAATAGGAAGAGCAATGTAGGCGTCCAATACAAACCCATATAAAATATGCTTACTGCTTCCAAAATTCCTATTACATAAGCAGCAACTATTGTCCCGCTTAAACTTCCAAGTCCTCCAAATATAGCAACAATTAAGGCTTTAAGTAGAGGGTCATTTCCTAAAAAAGGAGTAATATATCTTGTTGATCCTATAAGTATTCCTGCTGTTCCTGCTAAAGCTGCAGATAATCCAAAAGCGATGGAATATAAGTAGTTTACCTTAATTCCCATTAGTAAAGCTGCTTCACGATTTTGTGACACAGCTCTTATTGCAGTACCCACTCTTGTAAATTTTAAAAAACACCAAAGAAGTAACAAAATTAGAGGTGAAAGTATTAAAACTATAAATTCATGTTTTGAAATTGAAGTTGAAAGCAAGGCAACAGTCCCCTCCATTATTGGAGGTAGTTGTTTAAAGCGGGCGCCCCAAGTTAGAAGAATAGAGTTTTCAAGAATAAGATAAGCGGCTAATGTTGTTATAACTACTATCATAACAATATCCTTTTTACCTATAAAAGGTCTAATCAAAATTCTTTCAAGCAATATACCTATACCAAACAAGGCAGTTATACCTATTGCAACCCCAATGGAGTACCCGAGGCCAAATCCACTCTCATGAGCGAATTGCCAGGCTATATAAGCTCCTAGAGTCATAAATACGCCATGGGCGAAATTGAATATTCCTAAAGTAGACCAAACAAGTGCTAAGCCAGTAGCCATAATTGCATACAGTGAGCCTAAAATTAAACCGCTTAGTAACACTGCCTGTGCTGTTTCAGATATCATTAGCCAGCCCTTCCAAAATACATTTCCATTATTTTTTTATTTTCTAAATTTGTGTCATTTTTTTCATACTCTTTAATGCTTCCATCATTAAGCATTAATAAATTGTCAGTTATTGATAAAAGAAAATCTATATCTTGTTCTACTAAAATAATAGGAACTTCATTCTTTATTATTTGTTTTATGGAAGATGCCACTTCCTGTTTTAACTTTGGTGCAAGACCAAGAGTTGGCTCATCTAGTAAAATTAATTTTGGATTACCCATTAACCCTACGCCCAAAGATAGCATTTGTCTTTCTCCTCCTGACAATGTTTTTGATAATTGATTTGTTCTTTCTTTAAGTCTAGGGAAAATCTCATAAACTTTTTCTAAGTTTTCTTTTTCATTTTTTCTAGATTTTTTTGAATATGATCCAAGCCATAAATTTTCTTTAACTGTGAGTTCCGGAAAAAGTTTGTTTCCTTGCGGAACATGTATCAAGCCTCTATTCACTATTTCTTCTGGTGATAAATTAGTAATTGGCTCATCTAAAAACAAGATCTCACCTTTACTTATTTTTAATAAACCCGAAATAGTCCATAATAGTGTAGTTTTACCATGGCCATTAGGGCCAAAAATACCAATATTTTTAGACATTTTAAAATTAATATCCCTTATTATATTTAACTTTCCATAGCCTGAAGTTAAGTTTTTTATTTCTAAAATATTGCTCATTTTTGATCACCCAAATATGCATCAATTACATTTTTATTTTTCACAACCTCATCTGGCGTACCAATAGTGAGTTTCTCTCCATGATTTAAAATAAGCAATCTTTTTGAAACATTTAATAATAATGGCAAAACATGTTCAATGACTAATACTGTTATTTTATTTGAATTTATTTTTTTTATTAGATCTATTGTTTCTTGAACTTCAAATTTAGCCAATCCAGACGCTGGTTCATCTAACATAATTATTTTTGGTTCTAATGCAAGAGCTGAGGCAATCATTATTTTTTTTCTTTCAAAAACATTAAGGTCCCCTGCAATCATATCAAATCTTGAATCATTAATTCCAACAAAATGTAACAATTCAATTGATTTTTCTTGAAGATAGTTGCTATCAGCAGAATTTATATTTTGAGAAATTGCAATTTTTACATTCTCCAATGCTGTGAGTGAGTCAAAAACCGTTTCGGTTTGAAATGTTCTAGCAATACCTAAATTAGATAATTTATATGGTTTTATTTTTGTTATATTATGATTATTAAAATGAATATTTCCTTTATCAGAACGAAATGGAATTGAAGTAATGACATTAAAAAGGGTACTTTTACCACTTCCATTTGGTCCTGCAATTCCAAAAATTTCAAATTCAAAAACACTGAAAGATAAGTTGTTAATCGCCTTTAAAGCTCCAAAATTTTTTGATACATTATCAATTTTTAAAATTTCTTTGTGCATTTTTAAATTTTGTGAATTTATATATTGTATGGGGACTATATAATAAAATAGTCCCCATAAAAAAATATTATTTATTTCGCCAAGGTGGTTCTTTGTAAGTCCAATCTGTTACATATTTAGGAGGATAGAACAAATGTCTTTCTCCTTCCCAAACTTGTAAAAATTGAATAGGAATACCCTGATCGTTTGATTGAACAGCTAAATGGGTTTCTGGATCAAATTGAATTACGCCTTGGGCAACATCTTTTTTTGTTTTGCTTAGCGCATCTTGCACTTCTCTAATCGCAAAAGGATCACCTCCACTTGCTTTTACTGCATCAAAATAAATCATAGTCATTTCATATAAAGCAATTCCATAAACTGTACTTTGAACATTCCAACGGTTTTCATATTTTGCAATCATCTCATTTGCAAGAGGCGTACCAGGTAAATGACCAAATAATAAATTATAAATTACCCCAGTAGTGTCGTCCCCACCTAATTCTGTGAATTCAGGTAAAGATGGTCCATATTGAAGAAATACAAGACTGTCTGTTGGATCTTCATTAAACTGAGTAATAAATCTTGCTGCATTATCAGGTTGCCAATCAGTGTTTACAATAACACTTGGAGGATCTTGCCTTACTTTTGCTAAAATTGCTCTCCAGTCATTCACTGCACCTGATGGAACCATTTCTCTAACAGTAACTTCCCAGCCTGCAGCTGTAAATGCCTTATCTAGACCATTATAAATGGTTTTTGAATATGGGTTATCGGTACTGATAAGTGCTATTTTCTTATTTTGTATCCTCAACTTACCTTCTGCTTCTAATGCTTGAACCAAAGGTACCATCTCGGTTTCATAAGCATCATAACTTGGCGTAGCCGACCACACCATCCAATAGTCATCTGGATTTGGTTTTATTATATCCCTAGTTTGTTGAGAGTTTCCTGCAAGAAAATAAGGCATCTCATTCTCCGCCATAAATGGTAATTCAAAATTTGACAAACTAGCATAACCAGTCATAACTTGGTTTAAATCTTTCTCATTAAGAAGTTTTTCTATTGCGTTTAACACCGAATCTGATGATTGGTCTTTAACGTCTGCTGTAACTATTTCAAAAGTGTGGCCATTAATGCCTCCAGCAGCATTAATTTCTTCAACTGCCATTGTAACTCCTTGAACGTAGCTTTCTCCATCACTAGCTGCTGGACCTGAAAGTGGAGCTAATACACCTATCTTAGAAACTTTCGCATAAGATAGGCTTGATAGAGAAGATAAAAAAATAATTGAAAATATTATTTTAATAATTGGTTTCATGTTAATTTTTAACCTCCATTATAATTATTTAACGTAATTTTAGATAATAAATATAAAATAATAAATACATAATTAGATCAATATAATTTAATTTATGTATAAAAAAAAAATTTAAAAAAAATTTTTTTCTATAAATTTTAGTTTAGGATTACTTAATTTGTTATTAATTATAAATAATTTAGAAAATTATTTTATTAAAAAAAAATTATATAAAATTTTTATAATAAAATATTATATTAACAATATATATCCACTGGGAATAATTAAAAATAATTGAATGACCATGCATATGTATTATAGTTAAATTTTTTATGAAAGGTTAGTTATGTCAAATTATGAAAAAGTTTATGAAATAATTGATCAAGAAAAAGATTTTTTACTTAAATTAACGCAGGAAATTGTAAAAACTCCATCTGTGAATCCTAAACTTGAAAAAGATGACAAATTAAATAAAGAGCCCATTGTTCAAGATATTATAGAAAAGGTTTTAATTGAAGAAGGTTTTGCAATTGATCGTTGGGATGTATTTGAAAATAGACCAAATGTAATAGGTACTAAAAAAGGGAATGATGACAAAAGCTTAATCTTAAATGGTCACATTGATGTAGTTCCAACAGGTGATTTATCAGCATGGTCGGTTGACCCTTTTGGAGGAGAAATAAAAGATGGAAAGCTTTTTGGAAGGGGCGCTGTTGATATGAAAAGCGGTGTAACATTAGCTATAGCCGCTTCAAGAGCTATACGTTTGGCTGGAATTGAATTAGATGGAACACTATCAATACATTCTGTAGTAGATGAAGAAACAGGAGGTTCTGGATCAATAGATGCTGTAAAAAAAGGTTATTTAGCTAAATCAATAATTACAACTGAACCCACATGGGGCAATATTATTCCAGCAGAGGGAGCATTAGAGTGGGTCAGGATTACAATCCCAGGTAGAAGTGCGCATGCCGGATTCAGGTTTAATGAAGTATGGCCGCAGCATCATACAGATAAGAGATTGGTACCTGGCGTAAATGCTATTGAATTGTCAACCCGATTTTTAAATGCATTAAGAGATTTTGAAAAACAAAGATGTGCAAATAACTATCATCCTTTATGTCCACCAGGTTTAGATACAATCAATCCGGGTGTAATTAGGGGTGGAGTTGGAGAAGGTGAAGATGGTTTGCCAATAATAATGTCAAATCCTGCAATGGTGTCAGATACAGTTGTTATTGACCTTGACTATAAGTTTTTACCTAATGAAAAACAAAGTGATGTAAGAAAAGAATTTGAAGAATTCGTGTATCATTTCTGTCAAACAGATAGCTGGCTGAAAGATAACCCCATCAGAGTTCAATGGGAGCTTGGAGGTCTATATTTTCCTCCAATGGATACCCCTGTTGACCATCCTCTTGTTCAGTCATTGCTTTCACATAATAAAAATCTTGGAAGAAATCCAGAAATTAAAGCATTTGAAGCAGTCGCGGATGTTTGTCATTACGCAGGAGCAGGTGTCACTGGCGCAGCAATGTTTGGAGCTTCCGGTGATGGGTTTCATGGTGTTGATGAATATGTTGAAATAAATTCTTTAATGGATGCAACGAAGGTTGTAGCTGGTGCAGTAATTGATATGTGTGGAACAAAATAATTATGTCTACTGATATTGCAAATATACTTACAAACTATGATGGCATGGGTATTGGTGAGCTCGTTAGAAAAAAAGAAATCAAAGCAATAGAAATTTATGAAGAAGCTGTAAAAAGAACTTTGGAAATAAATCCAAAATTAAATTTTCTTTGGTATGAAGGTTTTGATGAAGGAAGGAAGATGGCTAATGATGTTAGTTTGCCTGACGGACCTTTCAAAGGTGTTCCGTGGTTGGTAAAAGAATTAGCTTCTATGTGGGAGGGCCTTCCTTTGCATAATCATTGCCCATATTTGAAGGATGGAATAGCTCCATTTGATTCACATGTCGTAAGTAAAATTAAAAAAGCTGGTTTTGTTCTCTTGGGTAAAAGTATAGCTCCTGAAATGGGTTGGGCGTTAAGTTCAGAGCCTAAAATGCACGGTGCTGTAAAAAACCCTTGGGACAGTAATTTAACTCCTGGAGGATCAAGTGGAGGTTCAGCGGTAGCAGTAGCTTCAAGAATTACACCGCTTTCAGACGCCAGTGATGGAGGAGGGTCAATTAGAGTCCCTGCTTCAAATTGTGGACTGGTGGGCCTAAAACCATCAAGAGGTATAATTTCCTTATCCCCGGCCTTGGCAGATTATTGGTACGGAGGAGCTACGTTTTTATGTGTTTCAAGAAGCTTGAGGGATACAGTTGCTTTTCTTGATTGCACAGGAGGATCCTTGCCAGGTGATCCATACTATATGCCGTTGCCAAAAGATGGCTTTTTACCTGATATGGATAAAGATCCTGGTAGGTTAAAAATAGCAGTTGTTGATGAATCACCTGAAGGATGCACGAAAGTTGATAATGAAGTTAAGGAAGGTATTAAGAATATATCAAAAAACCTTGCTGAATTAGGTCATGAAGTATCATATGAAAAAATACCCTACGATTTTTGGGAACTATATGATGCATACACTAATATAACAACACTTCAAACATCAGCATTTTTTGATAATTTTGAACCCATAGTTGGTAGAAAAATTAAAGAGGGAGATACGGAGAATTTATATTGGACAATGTATTTAAAGGGAAAGGAATTTTCAGGACACGATCATTCCAATCATGTGGAAAATTTAAGACAGATATGTAGAAAGGTAATTCAAAAAATGAATAACTTTGATGTTTGGATGATGCCGGTTACGCCGATGACACCAAGAAAAATTGGTTATTATGATATGTCTTTAGATGTAGATACTTATAACAAAACGGTTATGGGTCCAGATTGCGTCTTTACTGCTCCGTTTAATGCTACCGGACTTCCAGCAATATCTCTACCCTTGCACTTTACTAATAAAGATCTTCCTGTTGGTATCCAATTTGTTGGAAGAGAAGCAGATGACAAAACATTAATTAGGCTGTCCAGCCAGTTAGAAAAAAAACTTCCGTGGAAAGATAAAAAACCACCATTGGTTTTATAAATTATAATTTTTCTTATCAGCAGATAGGTTTGATTTAGTAATTTTAATCAATCACAATTTTTTCATTTCGCGTCATTAAAGTTACTTCTATTTTTGGCAATCCTTTCGAAATACTTATTAAATCTGATTCAATTAAATTAAATATAATTCTTTTTATTTTATCAGGTTCTGGATGAAAGAGGGAAATTCTGTTTATCAATACATTGCTATCGTCTAGGTTTAGCGAAGGATGTTGATTATTTGGCCATTCAATTAAAACTGGTAACACACCATTCTC
>MDTE01203507.1_pt1 | contig 16316 bp, 3 predicted proteins | sample 811231 | NCBI WGS metagenome assembly MDTE01 (sample SAMN05326651, study PRJNA326480) | marine metagenome | isolation source: seawater | place: Indian Ocean: Red Sea | collected 2010
TCTGGAAAACACCAGAAGTTTGTGTTAGACTCATGCATAAAGGACTTCTCTTACTATCGATGTATCCTCTAGCACCACTAGACAGACCTCTTACATAAGAACCAAGAGGAATGACATCATTATCATTTATATTGCTTGATACATAAACATCAGTATATGTCTGAATATCAAAAAGATATAAATCCCAACTGGTTGTAGCACCTTCATATGCTCCATCACTTACACCATACCAATAAACTCTAGCTTCACCAATTTTCCTACCAGTTCCCGCATTATTCGTGCCACTATTTCTTCTCTCATCAAACAATTCAATTACATTATCAAATGTATTTTGTCCTGCTTGTGTTCCAATAGAAATATAAGGAACACCGGTGACGTTATTAACTTTGATAAGACTTCCCATTGAGAAGGGAACTCTAGTCTCTGCAATAGATTTGGTAGTTCTTGGTTTTGGAACATCAATAATAGTTGATCCAACCAAATCTACATCATATCCTTTAACATATGCGGTTCCTGCAGAGACTTTGATGCACATCAAATCTTCACTAGGACTATTTCCCTCGTCAGTGAGTTGATTTTCTGCAAATAAACCAGCACCACCGGTCTCATTATTCAAAGAATCTAAAACATCTACAGTAAAACTATCAACAGCATAGTTTCCAGATTCATCAAAAGTTCGTTTTGCAAAATAGTCTGCAATGTAATTATATTCAGTCTTCGCTTCTAACTTTTTAATTTGACCATTATCAATTTTTACAAGTTCAATAAAGTTAGTATCATTGAAATCTTGTAATCCTTTTTTAGTTAATCTAGTACTAATTTTTAATCTATCAGCACCAGGTGCAGCAAAATTAGTATATCCTTTTGCATTGTCATTCAGTGAAGGATCTTGGTCTGAGTTGACTACCTGCTCTATAACCTCAAAACCAACTCTGTATGATGGTTCATTATTATATAAATCAAGAACTATCTGTTCATCTGAAACATCAACAAAGTATCCTCTTATAAAATAAACACCAGCGGCAACTCCTACAGCATATCCAATCTTTGAAGCATCATTTGCAACCAAAGAAAGAATAGTATCTCCAGCATTTAAAGTTGTATTTCCGTATGTTACATTCTCTTCAATCAATAAGACTTCAGAATCAGCGAAGAATTCAGTCTCTCCATCTTCTGCTGTAGTATCATATTTTATGAAAAGAGTAATATCTTCCGCATCTTCATTTGGCGGAAGAACATATCCTTTGATTGTCGCTGTTATATCAGTATCCTGACCTCTTACTTCTGTGCCTTTACCATCGTTGGCATTGACAAGAGCATCAAGGTAAATGCTGATATCTAGACCCAAATGAGTCTAATTTACCTTGATAGTAGTAAATTCATTGTCACACGTAATTCCGCCAGGAATCACCATAGAACCTTCTTTGAACATGTGTGTTCCGAAGGACTCTACCTGATTCTGGAGAATAGATTGAAGACCTGTTAGTTCTCTTGCCTGAACAGGATATCCAGGTTTAAAGAGAACCTTGTAAAAATTATTATCCTTATCAAAATCGTCATAATAAGGATTTACGTTTAAATTAGTCTTCTGTGGCATTTTTTAGAATTCCAGTATAATTTTAATGTCTTCTTTTTGTCTCAAATTCCTAGCAATGCTAGGTCTATTATCAAGATAAATTAATTGCCCTGACCCTTTATTTATTTCAGGAACGGCCATGCCACTTGTGAAGTTAACGCCAAGATTGATGAGTTTACTTCCTGTTGGATTTGTAGTAATACCAGAGAAATTAAGATCTATAGATCCACTAAATCCAGATGACTGTCCACTAATTAAATTTGCACTAGATTCAAAAGCATAGTTTCTACCATTAGTAGAAATACCAACATAATCTTGATGATCTAGGGTAGTTTGATTAAAATATAAAGAACGATCTTGAATATATTTAAGCACTTTTGTTTCTGCATCATATGAAGAAACATATCCATATGCTTTTCCTACATTATTATTAAGACTTTGTTCAATTTTTTCTCCAATTGTAGGAGTTCCAGTAATTGATGAGAATTTTATAGAATTCAATCCACTAAAAGATGAACCTGTAAAGATATTATTTGTCCCTACTGATGTGGGATTTTTTACAATAGAAACTTGTGCGAAACTGGTATCAACTGGAAAATCTTTAGTTGAATCATCAAATCTAGCGTAAACTAAAACCTTATCAGAACCTAACTCCAAGTAAATATCATCACCATGCCCTCTAGCAGGAGGAATTATTGGTATAAGTTTTGCACTACTACCAGTTGTATTGGAGTTAATAGATCCAAGGTCTACAAGAGCATATGAATAATCTTTTCCACCTGCAGTAACTACAGTGTTCGTAATTTTACCACCCTCAACATCAACTCTAACTTTTCCACCACTTCCATCACCAATAATATTCATCTCTTGACTCAATCCACTGGCATAGTTGCCTCCAGCTTTGTCAATGTAAACTGTTTTAATTTGATTGAGATTAGTTTCTGAATTTGCAGAGTCTCTTACTGCTTGTATTTGAGTATCAGAAGTTGTTGACCAATTACTTGGCAAAGTAATGTACTCAGTAGAGTCAAATTTAATGATATCACTTGGAGAAACTGTAAACAAATATTTCCAAATATATCCATCACCACTAGTGCCAGCTCTAGTTGGTTCTAAATCTGTGAATGTTGGTTCATCTTGAGATATATTTCCTTTTGGATTAGTACCATTAGAACCATTCTCTATACAGATATAAACTCTAAAGTCAGAGTTCATTACATAGTAGTTTGCATCAAATAATCTTGCTGCATTAGTTAAAGGTGAAGGAGATGCAATACTGTAGTCATCTCTATACATTTCATATCTACTTCCAGCAACCCAATCAATTCTCCTAACAATGCGTTTGACATTTGCAGAAGATATTTTTTTACCAAACAATACAACATCACCAGCATGTGCATTATTGGTTTGATTATCCAATGGTGCTGGTGGTGAAGTATTCCAATCTGAAGTTCTACCATATCCAGTAATAGATGGATTTGGTAGACCTACAGTAATATAGTAAGAGTTGGACGTATTTTCAACCGATTCGACAAAATTGCCTGCATTCAGAATCCTAAATTGATCGGTAACAATAGCTGACATTGCTTATATGTTTTTTATGTATTTATATGGGGTTTATAATATAGGATAACCAGAAGAATTTTCACTTGCATCAGGACCATTTGATGTCTTCCTTAATGCACCACTACTCTTAAATCCAAAGTCTCTTCTTTGAATTGCAGGGAATGTAGATAATCCAGAATCAATTGTAAGACCAGTTACTCCTATTGAAATTGGATTAGTTCTGGTTATACCATCAATGGCATTATATAATCTTCCCCAGGATAACTTACCTGCAGAAATTGTAGCGTCAGGATTATTTGCAAAATAAACTCCTGTTGTCGCGATACCAACAATGTTTGTGTCACCATGAATGTTACAAGTTATTCTACCTTTGTTTCCATTATTTGAAACAGCGTGTACCATGTAAACAGCATCTAAGAATGTTGTTCCAATACCAACAGTAGAATTATCATTTCCATCAACAGTAGTTACTCCATGACCAACTGAAGTGTCATATATGTAGACTGGATATCCTGCAACCAAACTATTAGTTGCACTAGAATTATTGGCAAAGTCAATACGATCATAGTCAATATGGAGTGCCATTCCACAATCGCCACTACCTGCAGTTGTACTAATTCCAGTAACAATTCCAGTAAATCCTTCAACATTTGTAATATTTTCAATTGATTCCTGTTTTCCTTTAGGAATTTCAACAATTGCTTGAGGGGGATTGGTAACGGAATAACCAAAACCTATATTTGTGATAGTTGCAGAGTCAATAGAACCATCAACAATGCTTACAGTAGCAGTTGCAGTTGTACCAACACCAACACCAATATCTAAAGGTGCTGTAAACTTAACGTCAAGCGTAGTGCCAGAATAACCAGAACCAACATTATTAATTGTAAGAGCACTAATTGTTCCAGAAGCACCAACAGTTGCTGTAATTGCAGCAGAAACTGGATCTATTCCTTCCACAATTAATCCTTCTATAGAGTTAATTGCAATAGCATAGTTATTTTCTTCATAATTGAAGAACTGTGCGTTATCAACAAAAATTTGATTGGTGCTTCCATTAATATCACCAATTATTTTTGCTGTTGGAAGAACTCTTGGTTCAATAGAGTCTCTTGTTTTATAAACAAAATCACCTTTAACAAACATATCAAGTTTTTGCTTAGTCCAACTAAGTGGTTTGAAATCATTTTCATTGATTCCTGGACCAAGATAGATATCAGTTTCAAGTTTATCTGCAGATAAGATATCAAGAATTGTTCTATCTCTATTTTGATCTTTTGTCAGAATAAAACCTGGATGCTTTTTAACTAGGAGTTCGTCACCAATTTTAAATGTTTCTTGAACATCAACAATAACAACATCAACACCATCCTGACCAAGATAGAAGAAAATATCAACCTTATCAGACTCTGATGGTGCCTGGTCAAATATGAAAGATGTTCCCCCTTCAAATGTGTAGGAACTTCCAGGTTGCTGAAGAACGCCATTAACGAAAATAACCAAAACTGCATTTAAATCAATTTCATTTGAAAGTGCATTATTAGGATCTAATTCAAAACTCAGAAGTTCACCTTCATAAATCAATGGGAATCTTTGTCTTGAACCATCTTGGAATGCTTCAATGCTATCAATATAATTCATTTCACCAAATGACCATGCAGACATAGAATCATTGAAAGTTTCAGTAACTTCAAGTTCAAAGTCTGAAATTGGTTCACTCAGATGTGATGCTGTAACAAGACCAACTACTTTAAATACATCTCCAACCTGGAATGCATATCCACTTCTTCTAATGTTAAAGGACTCAACTTCAAAGAGAGTTGAACCAATACCCACATTAGTTCCTGCAGCACCAATAGTAACATTCATTAACAGATTTTCACCTGTTGTTGTAGTTGCACCAACTCCAAGTCTTGATACACCAACAACTTCCATATTTTCGTATGTTGGTTCTGGAATTTGAATTCTTGGATTTACATATCCAGATCCGCCATTATCAATACTGAAGATTAATGTTCCACCTACACCAACTGTTGCAGAAATTTCGGCACCTGTTCCTGCACCACCACCAGGACCAACATTGACAGTGATAGTGTTTGTAGTTACTGAGGTAACTTCTGTTGTAATACCAGCAACTGGGTCAGTTGCTCTTGGATATGGTTGCTCGGTGAAGAAATTATCTTCAGAACATGTGAAAATAATTCCACCAGTATCAATACCAATTTGATTTCCAACTGTTAAACCATGGGATGGAATTGTTAACAAGAGTTTTCCAGTATGTGATGTATATTCTGCATTAGTTGCTGTAAATGTATCAGTTCCAGCAGAACCAACGAAGATTGAATCGGAAACAGAACGAACAAATTTATGTTCAAATGCTAAATCAGTAACACCAATAGAAACAGGACCTCTATATCCCGAACCATTAGAAAGTGAGAAGTGCTTGAATACACTACCAAATCCAACGTAATTATGAACAATTGTGCTAGGTCCGACCTGAACTGTCAGTTTATTAGCAGAAAGAATATTTACAATATCAAAAGAACGATCATGATCTGGGAATATTGTTGTAGTTACACCTGCATGTGCTTGAGCACATGTAAAGTGAAGTCCCACCAATTGAACTCTCTCTCCACCCTTAAGATAGTGGTTTGAACTAGTCTCAATTTCAATAACACCTGTAATATTATCGTAATCTGCAGTTGTAATTCCCACAGGTTTACGGTAAGTGTTGACACCAACAATATCTGTAATAATACCTGTTACATTAGCAACAGTTGCAAGATCTGCTTTGACTTTTGCACCATAGAGTGGTGCATATCCAAGACCTGGTGTTGAACCAAGAGATACAATCAGACCGCCTCTAGGAAGTTGATTCTGATTAATATCAAAGTCGGATTGAATATAGGAACCGTTCTCCGAAGTAATACCAGAGAATACTACGCTAGAAATACCAAGAGCACTTGAGTTTTCAAATTTATAATTATTACCAAGATTATTGGTAGTAGTTGGTGTTTGGAAAACACCATTCAGGAATAAAATTCCATTACCAATATCAATACCTGTTGTATCTGCACCACCAACTTTCATTGTGAAAGTTTGACCAATTCCAGTAAATTGATTTGAAATATCATCAAATACCATATTGGTATCATAATTAGATCTCAAGAAAGTTCTTCCAGAGAATACTGAAGTCACGAATGGAAGATTGCTATCATCTCTTCTTGTTCTAGCACTTCCTTTAGGAGGATCGGTAAAGTGTACTTTAGAACCTACAATATTAAATGATCCTTTGTATATTTGAACAGTCGCACCATCATCATGTGGAGCAGCAGTAGAACCAACCGATGCTCTGACAACGGATACAGTATTAAATGTTGCTGCAGTGCCTGCCTGAATGATTCCATTAATTGGACCAAGAAGTTCACCTGCAACGTTAGTGCTAAGACCAACTTCAACGACCTTCATGTACTCATCATCAATTTTGAGTAGGTCTCTTGGTTGAATAGAAGAAATACCACTAATATTGAAAGTTGAAAGACCTACAGGAATTGTTCCAACTCCAGCAACATTATGGAATCCATTATTTTCAAGAATATGTGAAACTGGAGTAAATGTAATTGGTTGCTGAACAATACCATCAAGACCAATTACTGTTTTAGATAGTTTCTTGGTAAATTCAAGTTTATGTGCATTACCTTCTCCAAGATTGGTGAAAGTTACTGCAATTCCAGATTCTGCAAACTCTCTAGTTGTTGCCAGTCGGAAAGTATTTGCATCAGTAACAATAGGATATACTTTTTCTGGAAGTTGATCTACAACAACACCAAGATAGTTTGATGTTTCTCCAATACCAACTTCTGTTTGTCCAACACCAATAAAAGTAGATCCTGGAGTATAAATCAGTTCTTCTGCAGTATTGAAGAAGTGATTATTAATTGTAAAGATTCCTGTTACTGGATCAAGGACATTCGTGTCGGACGGATCAAAGACCTTTTCATAGATGGGAATACCCTCATGTCTTAAATTAAATTCAGTTTTATTTGCTCTGCTTCCATTGAGAGAATCAAAGGAAGAGAGGAACATATCCTGCTCAAGTGAATTGTATACTAAAGTGTTTGGTACATTATCAAAATCATTTGAAGTGTAGAATACTTTATTAAATGATTGGGTTGTGTAGTTTACAGAACTATCATCTGGATAGAAGTTAACAAAGAAGTCGTTACCTACAATCTTACCACCAAATGAACCTAATCCTGCAGAACCAGTAGTTGCTACAAATACTCCAGGAATAACGGTAACTTCCGAACCATCACATAGAGCAGTTACCTGATGTAATGCAGAACTTGAACCAACAGAAACTCTAACAATTGATGAAACTGAAGATATAATGCTCTTATTATATTCTGCAATAGTTGTAATGCCCGTATGAGTATCGGAAACACAGTCAAATAGAGCACTTCTTTCAGATGTCGCAGGTTGACCAGTTCTTAAGAATCTATAAGTATCATCTGCCCCAGACTGTGTAAATTCAATAATACTTGAACGAACATCATAAGTAGAAGTCTCAATACCAGGATTCTTAACACTAACAGTAATGATTCCTACACCATCATATACAGCAGTTATAATACCAACGTTTGAAGAACTATATGAAAGACTATTGGAATCAAAGTAATATTCACTCAGATAAGTATCTGTCCCATCAAAATCAATAAAGGCTTCAATATTTACAAAGTCTCCCAAATCAAATCGGTTAATCATTTCAAAACTTACAAAAGCAGCATTGAAATCTGTAGAATCAATTTCATACAATGCCTTTTCGCTAGATGCGGTTCCAACACTACTAATGCCAAGAACGTTTGAATTGACTAGATCAATTGAACCGATAGTTTGAGTTCCAATTCCTGCAAAAGAATTTGAATATTTCTTCTTAAGAATTTTGATATCTAAGTCAGTATCAAAAGGATCTGTTGGTGTGAAGACTAAAGTTTTAATTTCATTTTGAACATTAAGACTGAATTCTCCAAGTTTCTGATTGGTATTTGTAGATAATCCTGCAGAAACTGCAAGATTTTTTTCAAAGAGATACGAATCAAGAGTTGTTGTTTGTGCAACTAATTCTGAAAGTTGAACATCCAGAGTGTCTGGATTTACAACCTGAATCAAATATCTAACATTTGTATCAACAGTGTCAATTTCTTCAATTTCTATAGATTCTCCTTGGAATCCCTTACTAGAAAACTGACCACTGATATCATCATGAATAAGAACTCTATTAGTTCTACATTCGGTATAATTTGCTAATTTTCTATTACCAATTCTGAGGAACTTAGATTGCTCAGCACCGAGAGAAGTCGTTCTAACGTCATCATCAACTGCTACATCAAAATTGTTAATAGTCCAAACTCTAGACTCGCTAGAGATATCAAGAACACTTACTGCTTTAGTAGAACCTGCCAGTCCAACTGCACTATCTACTGATGATGTAATACCAACGTCAGCAAAATTCTTCATACCTGCTGGGTGAACAATAGAGTTCACTGGACCAGACATTACCGACCAAGGTATTGGACTCTTAACTGAGTATGAAAGGTTTTGATAATAATCATTATCGGGAGTTACTTGATAATCTTCACTCAGTTTACCTTTATCATCTTTCCACCCAAACTCTTGTCTAGAGGAATAGTTGAGGGTGAACTTGGCTCTATCTTTGCCAATTGATGTAATTTCTGCAATCGTACCTGTAAGTTTTCCTTTAATTTTATCTCCAGTTTGGAAATTTTGAGGTCCAACTGTTTTAATAAAATCTGGTCTTACTAACGAAACAAATGCTCTAGTTTCTACAAAACCAGAACCACTATCAACAAATAAACCTTCATTTAGTTCAAAAGATGATCTGGATTGAATAACTTCAATATTTGGATAATTCTTTTTGTTGATAATGGTAGCATATCCAGATTGATTTGTTTTTGCAATTCCTGGATTAGTCGTCAAACCAACACCACTTTCATCAACAAGTGAGAACGTAAGTTTTGCTGGATTTGAATTGACAAAACTATCAACTTTGAAGAATCTGTAATTATAATTTTCGGAATTATATCCTTGACCAGTAGTTCCAAGTAATTCAATACCCTCAACAAAGATTTCATCACCATCTGCAAAAAGTGCCGTAGTAAATCCTAAAACAGGTGTTTTTAATGTACAAGTTGCAACACCACTAGATCCAGAAATAATAGAACTAATTCCAACTCCATTTGAATTGTTTATTGCAACTATTCTATGGGGTTCTGACTCCATTCCACGAATTGGTGCAATCTGCTCAATATCAGCAATTGATGTATTTGGTACAACTGGTAATAGAGAAGAATCGTCTACAACAAAATTACTTGTATCATTCCATAGCAGCAGATTTGGTGGTGTGATATACTTTAATCCACCACTAATAATATTAAATTTAGAAATAGTGTCAAGATTATCAATATTAAGTCTTGAAGGAAGTGCTGCCTCTGGTCTCAGAGTTTTATCTGATGGATATGCATATCCAATATTATCAATTCTAAATTTAGTAAGTTTACCGATTGATGTTGAAACTGCTACTAGGTTTGCATTTATTCCACTTTCAGATGAAACATCTACAAACTTAGGCAATCTTTCATAGTTAAATCCTGAAGACAGAATTTTAACTGCTCCAATACCACTTCTTGCAGTGTTTGATTTAGTTCTATATGATGCCTCATCACATTCTCTTTCAACATCATATTTTAATATGGATGGTAACTTATATGGTGAGATTCTAAATGATGTTGAAGTGACACCAGTAATGTTATACGTTCCATTATATTCACTCTTCACATAGTTAATTTCTGAATAATTTCTAACATCAGTATCTGCAGTGCTAATATATCCTGCTTTTTCTACTGCATAGAAAAGTCTTGCTGGAATGTTTTCTGAATATTTTAAAGTTAGAGATGCAGTACCAACTCCGGCAACACCAATCTTCTCAACATTAAAATTAGTGTCGTCATATGATGTTATAAATTCATTTTCAAAATTTTGATCGTAGAAAATCTTAAATTCATATCCAGTTAGAGAAGGATCACCCAAAAGGAATTTGATATCAGAATTTTCAACAACATCAATTTTTGGATTTATTTTGCCAATGTTATGAACACTTGCACCTGTTCCAACAATGTTAATTACTTTCTCAGTTTTTGGATTTGTTTCATATAATGTCTCTGCAAGTCTGAATGTGTTTCTACCATCTCTAATGATATAGTACACACCAGTAGTTAATCCTGATGCAACCTCTGTACTATCATAGAAGACTTTTTCACCAGTTTCAAATCCATGATTAGTTAAAGTGATTGTATTAGTTGCTGTATTAATAGCATCAGAGTTAATTCCAACAGAATTAATTACAAGTGATTTTGTAGATTCTTTGTAAGATACAGTTGCTGCAGCAGTGGTTCCTAATCCAACAATAGTATTTGGTTTTACATCAAGAGCAATTACATCATTATTTGATAATCCATGTGTTGAAGAAGTACTAACAGTGGTGATAAGTCTATCAACATCTCCAATAACTTGTGTTGGATTATTTTTTAACAAATATTCTGCATTATCCGATCCACCACTACGGAAATAAAGACCATCGGTAAATGTCGTAAGACCAACTGTAGTTGTTAATCCAATATAGTTTGGACCTTTATTAATTGCATATACAGTTGCTGTAGTTGCTCTATTTTCAGGTAAATTAAACTGTACTGAATCTGACTCGTTCGAAACAATAAGAACATCAGCAGCAGTAACAGGACTATCATTCATAGTAAATGAAAGTTCTTCACCAGTCTTGAATCCGTGATTAGGAACATAGATTGCTCTGGTTGGAATTTGAACCAGATTATCTACACCACCGATAGTGATAGTCTTTTCAATAGCACCATTAGTAGTGGTTCCAAATCCAACTGCATTATTCGCATTAAAATAAACTAATTTAGAACGCGACGATTTAAAAGATGGAGTTTTTGCTTGAATTTTAATTCTATCAGGAATTAAATTAACTTCACTGCTGAGAGTGTGAGCAACACCGGTGTTTCCAAATCTCTTAACTTTAATAACGCCATTACCATAGTTGTTTAGAACTCTTACAGTTTCATCTGTTACAGTGCTGCCATCATCAGAGTGAATTACAATAGTGCTACCAATAGAAACATCTGCTAATTGATCAATAAAAATATCTTCAGTTATACCACCATTTGTGGTATGAGAAGTCATAGTTGCTGCAAGACCAATAGTATCTGAAGAAATACCTGCTCTATGACTTCCTTTAAGATTTGCAATAGATGTTGTTAATCCACTGACAAGAATATTTTCATTATTATTAACATCAAATCCATGCTCAAAATATGCAGATACTTGGAATTGACTATCTCTAACAAAGACTGAATTTGCATATTGGTCTAAGTCTGTATCAATTGTTGTAATATCTTTACCAACGAGTTCTGATACTTCAACTGATAATCCAGACCCACCAGTTTCGGTTTCATCAAAATTAACTTTATCCCCGACTTTGTAATCTTTACCACTTGAGAAGATATTAATTTTTTCTATAGAACCTTTAGAAACTGCAGTGACAAAAGTTCTTTGTGGAAAAGTTTCATATCCTTCATCAAGGAAATCATAGTCTGCATTCTCATCAGCAACTTTATATGGGAATACATTTCTAACCAGATTTGAATTGTTAAAGTCAAATGACTGATCTAAGTATAAATTACTTTCATCAAGTTTTGATTTGAAGGTATTTCCTACAAAATATGGATATAATGGAACAAGTTTGTTTACGACATTACTTGTCGTTACACCTGCAAAGTATGCATAAGTTCCATTGGGAAATTCTGGAGTTTTGCAGAATCTTCCATTATGAACATCCAAATCTCCATGATTGCCAAATTTATAATCCTCAATAAAATATCCCTCTCCAAATGTAGATGTACTTGGTCTATCAAAAACAGAAGATGCATCTGCAGAATATCCAGGAGTAATCAAAGAAACACCAGATTGAATATTATCGGCATCTGTATATCCATATGGTCCATAGATTGGATTACCATCAAATGCCCAACCAATAATTTTGGAGTGATTAGTGTTTAGATTATCGTCAAAGACATTTGCCAAATCTTCAGAATATCCATAAACAGAATATTCCAATCCATCCTCTGAACTATTTTCTTTTAAACTTCCAAATATTTTATTATTCTGAAGAATAGAATTCTCGGCATACCTTTCAGCATCATTTACGGAAAGACTTCTAATCTTTGTATTGAAGATTGCACCAGAACCTCTCGGTTTTACTCTGATAGTCGTACTATTTGGATCATAACCAATACCTTCATTAATGACAATTACATCATCAATTTTTCCATTAACAATTACTGGTCTTAAAATTGCACCAGAACCAATATTGCCCTCATCTTCAACAATCAACTCTGGAGTAGAAAAATATTCTTTTCCAGAACCAAGTATTTGTACTTCAATAATTCTACCATTTGATACAATTGGATTCAATTGTGCAAGTTTTCCATTCTTTATACTAACGATAGGTTGTTTCTGTAAATTCAATACAGTTGAACCATATCCAGTACCAGATTCATACATGTAGGCATCTACAATTGGTCCAGTGACAATTGGTGTAAAATTGAGAGTACCAGTTAATGTTGAACCAAAAGAAACTGTTGCAGTTACTGTGATTGGTGGATATTGGAATACATGATAACCAGAACCAATACCAGATATCTCCACATACTTAGATCTTGTTAAATCATTGGTAAGCGTTGCACCTACACCAACATTAATTAATCTAAAATTGTCATTATCAAGTTTTTGAATTGAATACTGAACGCTTGTTGAAAGACCAGTAATTAATTGATTACCCTCAGTTGTTTCTTCCGTAGAGTATTCAACAATATCACCAGTATTAAATCCGTGATTTTTAAATGTTAGTGTATTATATTGAGTAGATATTCCAGAAGATTTTACTCTTAATTTTCTGTGCTGATATCCAGAACCAGACTCTACAACTTTTACTTTTTTCAAAGTTGGTCTTGGAATAGTTCTAAATTGATGTATACCACTTTCCGTAGTTGCGGTAGTAAACCCAATCGTGTTAACACCTGCAGAGGCATCTGAAAAATTATTAAAAAGTTTGATAGATGATGTGTTTACTATTCTGACAAAATACTCATCTCCAGACACAAGTCTGTTATCAAGACTGTTTGAAGGATCTTGGAAATCACCAATACCAATCTCAGTGTTTCCATTTGCATTATAAGTTATTTTTTGGAATTGTGATAAGTTGTGTGGTTTGAGGAAAGTTACTGTCTCATCATTACTATCAATACCACCACCTAATGAAAGTGCTCTACTATCAAACTCTAATATTCTAAATCTATCTCCAATAATAGGTTCCAGAATACATCCATCACCATTAGCACCTTCCAAAGTTATTGCAGAAATTCCATCAACATCAAAGTTCTGTGGGTCAATCAAAACTTCAGAAACAGAACCAGAAATAATCGGTTCTACGAGAGCAGATGAACCAGCACCTGTAGTAACTCTCAATTGTGGGGGATTGATTACATCATAATTCATACCACCATTAAAGACTTCAAAATCTGTTAATGGTCCATAATAAATTTTATCATTACCCTTAGGACTTAAAATTTGAACACCATCTATTAATTGTCCAATATGCAAAGTTCCTCTATCAGAATTTTCTGAATTTGTAATTGTCCTATTAAGAGGATATCTTCTCAATATTGGTGATGGTGCAATTACTCTAGATTTTTGACTTAATAATGTAAATGTGTGTGTTGCAGAAGTATCTGGATTTGCATTAAACTCAAGGTAATCAGCACCAGATGATAGAAGAGAACTTGAAATATAAAGTCTAAGTTTATTTGGTGCAACGTAATCAACAATATATGATTCTCCAGATTCAAGACCAACAAAAGGTTTATCTGAGGTATATCTAACTCTATCACCATCAATGAATGGTATTGTAGATGGGAATTTTAATATTGAATATGTTTTATTAAATGAATTGTATCCATCAAAATTTGATTCTGAACCATCAGGAAGTTGCGATTCAATTAAAGAATCTTCAATTTCATACTCAGGTAAAGAAAGTGATGTGACATATCCGAAAGTAGAATCATCATCACAATACAAATTTTGAACATTGGCAAAATACTTATTATTTCCTAAAACTAATCCAACATTAGAACTTGTAACCTTTTCAAGTTTTCTTCTAATACTATATTCAAGAAGAGGATTTGCAGTAAAAGAACCTAAATTACTAACCACAACCTGATTTAGTGTGGCGTTAACTCCTGTAATTACAGCACCACTAGCAGATACAGTTTCAGAACTACCAATCAATACATCAACAGTGTCTCCAACTTTTAAACTTGATTTATCAATTTCGGATGTTAATGTAAATGTTGAACCAACGATAGATTCAACATTATATCTTGCACTTGTATTGTAAATCCAAGAGTTAGCAAAAATTTCTTTATAAGAAGCATTATTTTCTGGATTTCTAATATTTTCTCCAGAAGATAATACTCTAATCTCTTCTCCTTCTTCTAAAAGTGAAACATTATCAATCTCTACAAAATTATTTAAAACTCCAGTTAAGCGAATGTTTACCCTTCTTTCTATATCACCATTACCAAATCCATAAACAAATACTTCAGATCTAACTTCATCAGTCGCATCAATTGCTTGAGTAATACCACTACATCCAAAGAACTGGTTTATACTCTTTGAAGTATACTTAATAGTATTATTTCCTGAGACAATAGTTCCAGAACTGTTAAAACCAATAGTAGAGTCTACAGTAACTACATCTGCACCCACTGCAGCAGATTCTACTGCTTTAGTAAATCCAGGTATAATGAAGGCATTTTCAAAACTTGAGTTATCGTCAAATCCTACAAAAAGTTCAAGCTTGTAATATGTCTTTGTGTCTCTAGTAAAGACTTCTACGTTAGATACAGATGCCGTAGCAATAGGAATCGTAGAGTCATCAAGTGACCTATAGATTGCTTGACCTTCAAGTTCAAATGGATCGCCAGAAATAATTTCAGCGACAACTACCTCTCTTCTAATATACTCTGCACCAGATGTTTTAATCAGTCGTGTTTCAAGATCTAGAACATCAGCTTTAACACCATAAAGAACTTTAAAAAGAATTCTTATAGATTCTGCAATACCTTTACCTTGGTAAAAGTCTTTAATTTGCCTAATAAAGTTTGCTACGTCTAAATCAGAAACAAAAGTTTGATTTTCAAATCCTGGAGCAAAGGCAGTTTTAATTTTTTTATAAAACTCTTGTAAGAATAATGAACTTAAATTAGATACACTATCCCCTTGGGTGTGAGATTCCGCTTCAGTATCTGAAAAATTTACTGTCTGTTTGTTTACATTAGAAAAATCCTTTTCAATATTATTGGTATATCCATCAATACCCGAGAATCCTCTAATACATCCTAAGAATTCAGTATCAGTCTTTGATGTATATGTAATGATTTCATTGCCAATCTTTAAAAGACCATACTCTTCGGGATATCCTTTTGTTGAAGATACGGCAATTGTAGTGTCTGAAGAATTAATATCACCAGAAAGAGTGGTCTTTCCAATAATAACTTCGGGAATTAAATTATCTAATTTTAAATATCTGTCAAGATTGGTAATTAAATCATCAGGAGCACCCTGACTTTCTTGTGAAATATAATATTGCTTGAAAAAATCTACTGCCTTTGGAAATTCGGCAACTAAAAATTCTGGAAGTTGACTCTCAATAATTTTATTGATTTGCAACTTTCTTTCAAAATGCGACATATTTTATTTCCTCTCTAATGCTCCGTTTGAGTAACTTGAAGTATAGTAATCTCTTGTGAAAGAAACGCCAGAAATATCTTCACCAGATGCGATCACATCTTTAATCATATTTATTCTACTATTAGAAACATCAAAACTAAGATATAGATCTTTTAATCCGACAATATCATTTGATTCTGGGAATGCTTGAATCTCAATAATATTGTCTGACAGGGAAGTTTCCACGATGTTAACCGTGTTTAAAATAATTTCTCCCTTTTCATAATCAACA
>MDTE01034749.1_pt1 | contig 16314 bp, 10 predicted proteins | sample 811231 | NCBI WGS metagenome assembly MDTE01 (sample SAMN05326651, study PRJNA326480) | marine metagenome | isolation source: seawater | place: Indian Ocean: Red Sea | collected 2010
CCAAGATCAAGTTAACTTTATTTACTGAATTTACTATATAATAAATATGTAACGATTTGTAATAAAAAAAAGCGAGGCATCTAACTTAGCCTCGCTTTTTTTATATCAAGAAATAAAAATAATTTATTTCATAAAAATCATTTTCTTAGTTATGATTTGTGAATTATTCTTGTATTGATAAATATACATACCTGATGAAACATGGTCTCCAAATTTATCACGACTATCCCATGTTACTTGATATCTACCTGGAGCATGCACTCCATTTGCAAGAGTTTGAACTTCCTTACCATTCAAATCATATATAATCAAAGTAATCTCTTCAACCTCAGCAACATCATAAACAATGTTTGTCACCGGATTAAATGGATTTGGAAAGTTCTGAGCCACATTAAACTCTAGAGGAATAAAGTTTGAAGCTGAAAGAGCCTCCAAAACAATTCCTTCATCATTAAAGATGCTAGAGTTGCCCAAAGCATCAGTAACAGTTAATGTTACAGAATAAGTTCCCATTGTGCTATATTCATTTTCTGGGTTTTGCTCATCGCTTGTATTTCCATCACCAAAATCCCAGGCCCATGATACTATTTCAACTTCACCCATAGGATCTGTTCCAGGCGTCGATGTATCTGTAAACTCGACAGTCCAATCATCAACATCAAAATCAAAGCTTGCAGTAGGACCATAAACACAACAATACATTCCACAATCAACGGTTGCACTAGAATTATAATTTACTGCATCCATATCTAAACAACCTGCATTCGGATTCATAACTACTCCGCCCTCAGTGATAACATCTTCTGGTATTGAAGAACCACCTGCATTTTGTAAAACTAAAATATCTAGCTTAGCCATAATCCATGGACTTGTAGCATCAAAATCTAAATCTAAATGAACTAAAGCTGCATCGCCAGAAGGGATGACAGGTTCATTATTCCATGATGTACCTGTTACAACTCCATCAGTTACAGCAACAGTCTGACCTACATCTGCCGATGTTCCACCGAAAGCAGATACAGTAGCAAATGAACCTTCGGGTATAGCATGGATCATAAGTGACCAACTAGCTATAGCAGGAACATTCACCATATGAACAGACACATTCGTATCGGTTTCAGCATCAGTAAAGCCAACCAAACTAAAGTCAACATTACCTAAAAATTCACATGATCCATCATCACATGCTGCTTCTGCATTATAATTATCTGCATAAGGATTAGTACAACCTGCTACACTTGCACCATCACATACACCACAATCATCTTCTTCAGAAGATCCAAAGCATACACCAGCACAATCCATATCCATGTTACCACCTTCACAAGCAAGACAATCATCAAGCATTCCAGAACCACCACAGACATCCGCGCAATCTAACACATTTCCTTCGCAATCACATTCATCTGCATCCCAAGGAAATGAACAACTTCCATCTTCTCCCATTGCCATTTCATCATAGTTACAAGCATCCATATGCGTACAACCCTCTGGGAAAACTCCCGCACCAAATGCATATGAACTTGAAAAATCAGCTACTAAAGATGATGCGTTTGAATCTGAAAACATTGCATCTGAAAAATAAGCATATCCATCAGTTCCTGTAAATGTGACATCCACATTCACCAAAACATGTGTTCCTGGCTCAATTACTGATCCGCTAACATCAAAACCAAGTATTTTGAAATCATTCGTTGAAACCATCCAAGCCCCATCTGTCGCAACATCTGTTGCACCTATTACAAGAAAATCTTCAAAACTTGATGCCAAATCAATCTCATATCCCGCAACATCTACAGTATTAGTCATAGTTAACTCAAGATAGCCTGTTGTATTCCAAACATTTGCCGTCCAAACATTACTAGACCAAACAGCTCCATCCCATGAAGCACCTGTCCATAAGCCACCTGTTGCTGGAATAACTTGACCTGAAAAAGAAAATCCTAAAATTGTTGTAGCACTACCAGAAACTGAAAAATCTGTTCCATCTAACAAAGCTCCACTTGTAATATCAGATCCCAAAGTTACACCAGAAACATCAAATTGAAAGCCTGCTATATCTACAGTTGATGACAACATAACATTCATAGTGCTATCTGTATCAGTATCTACATCTGCAAGAGTTAAACAAGCAACACCAGCATTACAATCTGTTTCACCAATAGTACCAGCTGACCAACATGCACCAGTAACAACATCGATATTCTCAGCTGCTGCATCTGAAAATACAACTTGATTTAGACATATATCTGAACTTCCATCCCATGCAATTGGTAAAGTAACAAGGACATCTGTTCCAGTACAGCTTGATGACGTTGTAGATGAACCATCAGAACAGGCTCCAGATGCCTCGCAATCTGATTGAGTGGTCGATGTACCATCTGAACATACTCCAGCTGCCGCACAATCAGCTTCTGAAGTAGATGTACTATCAGAACAAGTTCCATTAGCTATGCAATCAGTTTCTGTCGTATAAGCTGAATTATCGCATAATCCCTCAGCTACACATGCTGCTTCATCTGTATATGTTGCATCTGAACAATAACCACCGGTTACATAATCTGTATAGCTTAATGTGACTTCAGGTGAAACACAACTAGTATCATCAATCGTCGCATAAGGATCATAATTAATAGCAGCCATATCTGTACAACCAACACATGTGGTTCCATCACCACCACAAACTCCGCAATCATCTTCTATATGGCCATAACAATCACAAAAACCATTATCTTCGGGAGACCAACAGCTACCATCATCAACCGTCGCAGCTGCATCATAATTACATGCTGTTGAATCAGTACATCCAGGTATACCTTCTCCTGCAGAATAACAGTCACTTACAGTCGTTGCTATCTCTCCTCCATCTGGATCAGAAAACACTTCAGAATTTTCAACAAAACAAATTTCATCAACAAATCCATCAAAGGATAGTGTTACTAAATTACCCTCTCCTGCAGGAATCGTTGTGCCTTGTAAAGAAAAACCTAAAACAACCGATGCGCTTGTAGATACTAAAAAACCAGCATCTTCCGAAGAACCACCTGAAGCACCAGTAATTGCTACTCCTTCAAGGTTAAATTGATAACCAGAAACTGGCTCAGTGTTAACCATATAAACATCTAGAGTACCTGCACTAGTATCTACATTATCAAAGCTAATGCACACAGGAGTACTACAATCTGGCTCACTTGCACCAACAACAATCCCTAGACAATCATTCAATGAAACTGGGTACTGACCTGCATCTGGATCTGAAATAACTAATGAACTTTCAATAATACATGCACCAGATACATCATCTTCAGAAGTTTCTAAAACAGTCATTACTCCTTGACCTGAAAAAGTACTACCGTCAAAAGCAAAGCCCAATACAGTCGCCCCACCTGTTTGAACTGTAAAACCTGCATCCTCGGCAGCACCTCCTGAAGCACCTACTAATGTTACACCTTCTACATCGAACTGAAATCCAGCTATTGGATGATCAGGACTATTATACAATATTTCAATAGTACCCGAGAATCCAAAACTTGTTATAGCAAACAAGAACCCAAAAATTTTTGTATTAATTAATTTACCTATAGACATAATTCTCTCCATTTTTTGTTTTACAATAATATTTAATTTTGTATTTTGGTGTAGTATTACACCAATATGCTTTAATGAACGAACCCTAAATTACAACACTATCAACATATTTATTCTCTTTTTTTTTTTACAAATTGTATCAGACTAAGAAAAGTTTAGTGCTTGCTCTAAATCATTTATAATGTCTACTTTGTCTTCTATCCCAACAGACAGCCTGACTAATCCATCTGTAAGCCCTCTATCCAACCTTTCTTTTTCAGGAACATCCGCATGCGTCATCGTTGCAGGATGAGTTATCATTGTTTCAACTGCACCTAAACTTTCTGCTAAATAGCATAGTTTTACATTGTTCATAAGCTTGATACCAGCTGGAATTCCACCCTTTAATTCAAGAGATATCATTCCGCTATAACCATCCATTTGTTCTCTTGCTATATCGTGTTGTGGATGTGAAGATAATCCTGGATAAGTAACACGGTCTACTTCAGGATGTCCTTCAAGAAATTCTGCTATTACTTGCGCGTTTTCACAATGCTTATTCATTCTAACAGAAAGAGTTTTAATTCCAAGAAGAGTTAACCAGCAATCAAAAGGACTAGGAACAGCTCCTACAGTTTTTTGAATAAACTTAAATTTGTCATTTAATTTTTCACTATTTGTAATTAGTGCACCACCTATAATCTGATTATGTCCACTCAAGTACTTTGTTGTGCTATGCATCACAATATCTGCACCAAACTCTAATGGTCTTAATAAAACTGGGGTTGAAAAAGTAGAATCTACTCCATATAGTATTCCATTTTTTTTAGCTATTTTTCCAACAGCCTTTAAATCAGTGACCTTGAGCAATGGATTAGTTGGTGTTTCAATCCAAATTAGTTTTGTATTTTTTTGAATTGCACTCTCTACTTCTTTAGGATCTGATGAATTAACATAAGTAAAACTTAAATTGTAATTAACCAATAAATCATTGAACAATCTTGACACCCCACCATACACATCATCTGAACAAACAATATGGTCCCCTGAAGAAAATAATTTAGCGACGCTATCAACTGCAGCCATACCAGATGAAAAACAAACTGCAAACCGCCCTCCTTCTATTGCTGCTATATTATTTTCCAATACCTGCCTTGTTGGGTTACTTGCTCTAGTATAATCAAATCCCTTATCTTTACCTATCTCATCCAAAACATATGTCGCCGTTTGATAAATTGGAGGAACGACAGCTCCTGTAGTTGGGTCTGGCTTAATACCGGATCTAATAAGCTTAGTATCAAATTTCATAAATTCTCCTAATAATTGTTTTTCATTTTATTTGCCACAGCATTTTTTATACTTTTTACCGCTTCCACATACACATTGATCATTTCTACCTATTTTTTTATCTATCTTAATAGGTTGAATTTTATTTGAAGATTGCTGAGCAAATGAACTAGGCTGTTGACTGTTTTGCGAACCTGAAGGAGGTGGCACAATACCTAAACCAACAGGAGTATTTTGCTCCATTTTTAAATTGTTTGCAACTTTCACATTCTGCACCCTCTTATTACCTTGAACAGATATATTAGTTCTAACAATTCTTTTAATTATTTCCCTGTTTGTATCAAACATCATATCGGTAAACATACCGAACCCTTCTTTCTTATATTCTATTAAGGGGTTCTTTTGACCATAAGCCCTTAAACCAATCCCCTCTCTCAAACGATCCATTGCATAAAGATGCTCTCTCCATTTTTCATCAGTTGTTCGAAGCAGTACCCATTTTTGAAATTCATCGAATACACTAGGCTCTATAGATGACTTTTTATATTCTAATATTTCATTAATTTGTTTTGATATTTCATCTTTCAAAACCTCGATATTTTTATGTTTTTCATCTATTATTACTTTTACAGAAGTAACACTTAACAATTCATTTTCAAAGTCTTCTAGACCTTGATCACTAATACTATTACCATCAAAGCAATCAGATAAAATGGATTCTAAATATTCTAATAAAATTTCTTTTATAACATAATTTATATTTTTACCTTTAAGTGCGTAAGTTCGTCTATCATATACTATCTCTCTTTGTTGATTCATAACATCATCATACTCTAACAAATGTTTCCTGATTCCAAAATTTCGGCCTTCAACTTTTTGCTGAGCTCTTTCAATTGATTTTGTAACCATTGCATGGGAAATAACCTCTCCTTCTTCTATACCCATACGGTCCATAACTTTTGCAATTCGATCTGAGCCAAACAATCGCATTAAATCATCTTCTAAACTTAAAAAAAATGTTGATTCACCAGGGTCTCCTTGGCGCCCAGCTCGTCCTCTAAGCTGCAAATCAATTCGTCTAGATTCATGTCGTCCTGTGCCCAAAATCAAAAGACCCCCCAAATCTTTAATACCATCACCTAATTTTATATCTGTACCTCGACCAGCCATATTAGTAGATATTGTTATAGCAGATTTTTGACCAGCCCGTCTAACAATATCAGCTTCACTTTGATGTTGTTTAGCATTTAAAACATTATGTGGTATTTTTGATCGACGCAACATTCTAGATAAAGTTTCAGACTCTTCAACTGAAGTTGTTCCAACTAAAACAGGCTGTCCCTTTTGAAATAATTTTTTTAATTTTTCAATTACCGCATTATACTTTTCTCTTTTAGTTCTATAAACTAAATCATTATTATCTTTTCTAAGAATTGTTTTGTTTGTTGGGATTTCTACAACATCTAATTTATAAATTTCCATAAACTCATGTGATTCCGTAATGGCAGTACCTGTCATTCCAGATAGTTTCTCATACATTCTAAAATAATTTTGAATTGTTATTGTTGCCATTGTTTGTGTTTCTTTTTCAATACTAACTTGCTCTTTTGATTCTAAAGCTTGATGCAATCCATCACTAAATCTTCGCCCGTGCAGCACTCTGCCAGTATGTTCATCGACTATTAAGACTTTACCATCTTGAACAATATATTCTACATCTTTTTCATATAGAGAATAAGCCCTTAATAGCTGATTAATAGAATGGATACGATCGCTTCTTTCAGAATGTAAAACTTGTGCTTCTTCTTTTTTTGATAATATTTGATTCTTTGTTAGTCCTGATGTATTTTCAATATCATGATAGATCTCACCAATATCAGGTATAACAAAATTTTCAGGATCATCTGGCGATAGAAATGAACGTCCTTTCTCAGAAAGATCAATGACATGAGCCCTTTCATCTATACTAAAATAGAGCTCTTCATCAATTTCATTCATTTTTTTATCTCTAATAAATTCACTTTCTATCTTGTGAACTAATTGTTGAGTACCTTGCTTTTGGAAAACTTTCATCAATCTTTTATTTTTTGGTGCACCCCTTGATGCCATTAGCAATTTTATTCCAGCTTCATGCTCATCTTTATCTAAAATTTCTTCTGCCTGAGAAACAAGCTTATTAACTAACTGAGTTTGTTTGGAAATTATTGTTTTAATACTATTACGCCATTTTGTATACTGTTGATTTGATGGAGCATCTACATTACCTGAAATAATAAGAGGAGTCCTTGCTTCATCAATCAAAACAGAATCAACTTCATCAACAATTGCAAAAAAGTGATTTTTTTGTACTTGCTCATCAGGCTTAATACACATATTATCTCGTAAATAGTCAAAACCAAACTGAGAATTTGTTCCATAAGTGATGTCTTTTTCATACATCATTTTTCTTTCTGTATTATTCATCTGATTAAGAATACAGCCTACACTCAAACCAAGATAATTATATATTAAACTCATCCATTGACTATCTCTTTCGGCCAAATAGTCATTCACTGTTATTACATGCACTCCTTTACCTGTAATAGCATTAAGAATAATGGGCATTGTGGCAACTAAAGTTTTTCCCTCTCCTGTTTTCATTTCAGAAATTTTACCTTCATGTAAAACAATTCCACCTAAGAGCTGAACATTAAACGGAATCATTTCCCATTTCATCTTTTGACCCATTACATTATATTCCGTGCCCATTAATTGCTTACATGCACTTTTAATTATTGCAAAGACCTCATACAAATGTTCATCTAAATACTGATTTTCAAATTTTTGAAGTGATTCATTAATATCATTAGATTCAAAATTCTTATCCAAGAGCGTCTTTCTTTCAATATCAAGTTTCTCTTGAAGATTTTGACGAATAGAGTTGAACCGTTTTTTTAATTCCTCTCCATTAAGGTTCTTAAATTCATCATATAAGGTATTTATTTTTTGAACCCTAGGGAGAAGCTCTTTCAAATCTCTATCTGATTTTTTTCCAAAAATGCCGGTAACAACTTTTGCAAAAAGATTCATTTAAATCTTTATTTCTCCTTTCATTAAATCATTATATATAGAATCTAAAATACCATTTACAAAACTACTACTATCATTTGTACTAAATTCTTTAGCTATCTCAACACCCTCTGTTATAGAAACCTTTGGTGGTACTTCCTCTATGTACAACATTTCTGATAGAGACATCCTTAATATTAATTTGTCAATTAGTGCTATTCTATTTAAATCCCAATTTCTTGATTTATTTTTTATAAAGCCATCAATTGATTCAACTTTATCAATAGTTAAATCACATAATTTCTTTCCATAATCAATGACTTGCTTTTTTAATACGACAGTATCATCCAGCATATGCTTATAGGTCGTTTTAGGGTCTGAACCAGAAATCTCATACGCATAAATACCCTGCAATGCTAATATTCTTGCATATCTCTTTTCTTTTGATGTCAAGGAAGCCATTTTTAATATTTAACTATAAGATTATAATTTAAACTCTACGGAAATATCTGTTTAATCCATCCAAATTTATCTTCTTTATTCTCAGTTTGAATTGCTTGGATAATTTTTCTTAATTCTTTTGTTATAGGCCCAATATCCTTATTGATACTATAAGTTGTTTCATCTATAGTAACTTGACCAATGGGAGTAACAACAACTGCAGTCCCAGTACAAAATGCTTCATCAGCCTCTATTAAATCGGTTATACTTACGTCGGTTTCTTTAATTTTCATACCTAATAATTCTTTCGCAATATGTAAAACAGAATCTCTAGTAACACCCGGTAAAATTGAACCACATAACCTAGGGGTATATAAAACATTATTTTTAATAACAAACAAATTCGCTGATCCGACCTCTTCAATAAGATTTTCATTGCTTGCATTTAAATATATTACTTCATCAAAGCCCTCTTGGATTGCTAACTCCCTAGGATATAATGATGCAGAATAGTTTCCAATAGCTTTTGCATTACCAATACCTTTAGGAGCGGCTCTATGAAATGCTCTTGTGATTTTTAAATTCAGCGGTCTTACACCATTTTTGAAATATGGCCCTACTGGAGAAACAAAAATCAAAAAAGTATATGAAGGGGCTGGTTTTACTCCTAATACGGGGCCAGTTCCCCACGCAACAGGACGTACATATAGACTTCCTTTATCACTCGGAGGAATATAATCAATATTATCTTTTACTACTTCATTTATTGCATCAAAAAACATATCTGTTTTCAATGGTGGAATACAAATACGTTTACATGAACGATGAAATCGAAGAGCATTATTTTCTAATCTAAAAGAGACAACTCTATCCTTTGAAGTTCTATAAATTTTTACACCTTCAAAAACACCTTGGCCATAATTTAATACTCCAGCCGCTGGCGAAATTTTTATATCCCCATATGGGACTAATGAACCCTTTCTCCACACTCCATCAGTTGTTGTAGTTGCAACATACATGCTTCTTGTTGGATAAATGTTAAAGCCTAAATCATCCCAATCTATATTTTGCAATAATTTTTTATTATTCACACTCTCTTGCTCCAAAATAGTATTCATAATATATATCCTTTCTATAAATATTAACCATTTTTTAAAAGATGCCTTGCTATCACTACTCTCTGAATTTCAGATGTGCCTTCATAAATTTGAGTTATTTTTGCATCTCTCATTAATCTTTCAACTCCAGATTCTTGCATATATCCATACCCACCGTGTATTTGAACACAATTTATTGAAGCTTTCATAGCTGTTTCAGATGCAAAAACTTTAGCCATTGATGCTAAATGACTATAATCTTTTTTATTATCTTTTAACCATGCTGCTTGGCGAGTTAAAAGCCTAGAAGACTCTATTTCTATCGCCATATCTGCTAATTTAAATTGTATCCCCTGAAAAGAAGAAATAGATTTATTGAATTGACTTCTTTCTTGTGAATATTTGATACTTGCATCTAAACTTGCCTGGGCTATTCCTAAAGCCTGAGAAGCAATACCAATTCTTCCTCCATCTAAAGTACTAAGAGCAATATTGAAACCCTCTCCCTCTTTTCCAATCAGATTTTTTTTTGAAATTTTTGCATTGTCAAAATATAATTCACAAGTGTCAGATGATCTAATCCCTAGCTTATTCTCTGCCTTCCCTACTTCAAATCCGTCTATTCCTTTTTCAATCAAAAAACATGATATACCTTTATATCCCAAATTAGAATCAGTTTTTGCAAATATAATAACATAATCACAATTAATTCCATTTGTTACCCAATTTTTTGTTCCATTAACAATGTAATAATCATCCTCTTTTCGTGCTGTTGTAATCATATTTGAAGCATCTGATCCAGACTGTGGCTCAGATAGACTAAAAGCTCCTAACTTGTTCCCCAAAGATAATACTTTTAAATATTTTTCCTTAATATGCTCGCTACCGTATTTTTCCAATACTGAGCAAACTAAAGAATTGTTAACAGACATTATAACTGAAGCTGAAGCATCAATTCTAGAAATCTCTTCTATTGCAATCGTATACGAAATAGCATCCATTCCACTTCCATTCCATTTTGGATCAACCATCATTCCCATAAAACCTAATTCACCCATTTTTTTTACAGCTTCAGAAGGCCATATTTTCTTTTCATCTCGTTCAATTGCATCAGGCAGTAATTCATTAATGGCAAATTCTCTTGCGGTTTTTTGAACAGCAATTTGTTCTTGAGATAACTCAAAGTTCATAATTATAAAATCCTTTCCCTGTCTTTTTCCCTAGAAATCCGCTACTAACCATTTTTTCAAGAAGAACACACGGCCTATATTTTGAATCATTAAAACCAGTATATAAAACCTTCATAATATCTAAACAAACATCTAAACCTATCAAATCTGCTAATCTTAATGGTCCCATAGGATGAGACATACCAAGGCGCATAATTTCATCAATGGATTCTTTAGTAGCTACATTCTGATCTAAACAAAATATTGCCTCATTAATCATTGGCATTAATATTCTGTTTGATACGAAACCAGGGTAATCATTACATTGAATTGGAACTTTATTTATTGTATGTGATAAATCTATTATTTTTTTTGTGGTTTCCTTTGATGTATGGATTGTATTTATAACTTCAACTAACTTCATAACTGGCACAGGGTTCATAAAATGCATGCCAATTACTCTTTCCGGTCTTTTAGTTTTTGAAGCTAAATTAGATATAGAAATTGAAGAAGTATTCGTAGCCAAAATAGTTGATTCCTTGCATATAGAATCTAACTTTTTAAACAAATTAACTTTTAAATCATATTTTTCAGGTATTGCTTCAACCACTAAATCCACTAAACGCAAATCTTCCATTTTAGTTGAGAGCTTGATATTATTCATTGCACTATCAAACTGCTTATTAGTTATTTTTTTTTAGATAATTGTTTATTTAAGTTTCTCTTTATATTCAGTAGTGCCTTCTTCAAAATTTCTTGATTAATATCTATTAATACTACTTTTATATCAGACAATGCAATTATGTGTGCAATACCATTGCCCATTGTACCAGAACCCACTACCCCTATTAACGACTCTTTCATTTTACCCCTAAATTTTCAATAATTAATGCACAAGCTTCTCCTCCTCCAATACAGATAGATGCAAGTCCATATTTCTTGTTTTTTTGTTCGAGGGCAGAAATTAAAGTAACTAAAATACGAGCTCCTGAGGCTCCTATCGGATGTCCTAGAGATACAGCTCCACCAAATATATTTACCTTTTTATAAGATATAGAATGTTGATCCATTGTATATAAAACTACATTTGAAAAAGCTTCGTTAATTTCAAAAAGATCTATATCTTCAATGGACATATCTGATTTTTCTAGGACCTTACTAATCGATTTACATGGGGCTTTAGTAAAATATAATGGATCTTGAGCCACTGTAGTTTGGGCAATGATTTTACATAATGGTTTAATATTTAATTCGTCAGCCTTTTGTCTTGACATTAAAACTAAAGCTGCTGCTCCATCATTTATACTACTTGCATTACCAACTGAAATAGTACCCTCCTTTTCAAATACAGGCTTAAGCTTGCTTAGATTATCCAATTTTACTCTTTCAGGCTCCTCATCCTTATTAATAGTAACTATACTTCCATTTTTTTGAGGTATATCAATAGGAATAATCTCTGGTTTAAAATATCCCTTCTTAATAGAATTTATTGAGCGATTATATGATTCTTTAGCAAAATCATCCTGAATTTTTTTGCTATATTCTTGCTCTTTAGCTAAGACTTCAGCACAGTTACCCATCGGAAGGTTACTATATGCATCAATTAACCCATCGTGGAAAATACCATCAACAACCTTTTTATCGCCTAATCTCATTCCTTTTCTCGCATCAAACAAATAATATGGAACTTGACTCATATTTTCCATACCACCAGCAACCACGACTTCTGAATTATTTAATTTTATAGATTGATCTGCCAGCATAACCGCCTTTAATCCTGAACCACATACTTTATTAATAGTTAAGCATTCAACAGAATTATCTAATCCTGCATAAATACTTGATTGCCTTGCTGGGGCTTGTCCTTCTCCAGCTAGCAAAACGTTGCCTAAAATGACTTCCTCAACTATACTTGGTTTAATGTTGGAACGTTGAATTGATGATTTTATTACAAGGGAACCTAGCTTTGTTGCAGGGATACTACTTAAAAGACCTTGAAAACTTCCAATTGGTGTTCTAGCATATCCAACAATTACAGTTTCATTTATCATAACCTACCTAGCTCTACCTTTCTTATTACTTAAAGCATAAGCTTTAATAATTCTCTTTACTAAATTATGACGCACAACATCATTTTCATCAAAGTACACAAAATCTATTCCATCAATATTTTTGATGACTTCAGTCGCATTTACTAATCCTGAAGCTTTATCAGCATCTAAATCTATTTGAGTTATATCTCCAGTAATGATTGCTTTAGAAGTGACACCAAGCCTAGTTAGAAACATTTTCATCTGCATTGGAGTGACATTTTGTGCTTCATCTAAAATAATAAATGAATTATTTAAAGTTCGCCCACGCATATATGCTAATGGAGCTATCTCTATTGTCATTTGGTCTAAATACACTTTTAGTTTATCACGTGGAATCATATCATTAAGAGCATCGTATAGTGGCGTTAAATATGGATCAACTTTCTCTTTCAAATCTCCAGGCAAAAAACCTAGTCGCTCTCCAGCTTCTACTGCTGGACGAGTAATTACAATACGATCTATTTCTCTTGCTTTTAGAGCTGCTACAGAACTTGCAACGGCTTGATATGTTTTACCTGTACCAGCCGGACCAATTGCAAAGATTATATCATTTTTTTTAACAGATGATAAGTACTTTTTTTGACCTTTAGTTCGAGCAAAAATAGTACCCTTGTGTGTATACAAAATAACAGGATCTTCCTTATCTTCTTTAAAATCCTCTTTTTTCCCATTCTTTGCGTCTAAAATAAAATTTGTTAAATCACCTGGTTCCACAAAACCTTTTCTATTAATCGTAACTAAAATATCTCTTACTAATAATTCTATTAATTTTATTTCATGCTTTTCTCCATCTAAAAGCATTTCATTTCCCCTTAAAACAATTTGAGTTTTAAATTGTTCTTGAAGAACTTTAATATTTGCATCGTTCGCTCCTGATAAGGATAAAGGATCGACTCCAGCCAAATTTATAATTTTTTTCAGACTTCCTCCAGATAAAATACTTTATTATATAAATGAGGATGGCTATAATATTGAAAAGTTATTCTCATTTAGCAAGGTAATTTACAATATCAATACCACTTATTCAATCAAGGGATGTTATTTTTTTATTTTTAGATGCAACTCATCTAATTGATCTTCAGAAACATATGATGGAGAATTATCCATTAAAGATATTGCAGAAGTTGTTTTTGGAAATGCAATTACATCCCTAATTTGATTAGATCCGGCTAACAACATAACAATACGATCAAATCCAAATGCCATTCCGCCATGGGGCGGAGCTCCATAACGAAAGGCATCTAATAGAAAACCAAATTTTTCTTGAGCTTCTTTTTTATCAATTCCTAATATATTAAAAATTTTTGATTGTAATTTTCTATTATGTATACGTATTGATCCACCACCAAGCTCATATCCATTCATAACAATATCATAACCCAAAGATTTTACATTTTCGGTATCCGAATCTAGCTTATCAATATCTTCTAAATTAGGAGAAGTAAATGGATGATGCAAAGCATCCCATCTATTTTTATCACTATTCCATTCAACTAAAGGAAAATCTACCACCCAAAGTGGTGCCCACTTTTTTTTATCAATTAAGTTTTCTCTTTCTCCTAACTTTAGCCTTAAAGCTCCTAAGCAAGAAAACACCACCTTTTTCTCATCACCTATAAAAAAAAGAATTTGATTGTTTTGAATTTGAAGATCTTCTATCATTTTATTCTGTAAACTTTGATTAAAAAACTTACTTATTCCACCTTCAAATTTACCTTCTATACATTTAACCCAAGCTAATCCCTTCGCACTAAAATATTTTTTTAAGTATTCCGTCAGTTCATCTATAATTTTTCTACTATATGATGAGGCATTGGGGCACAAAAGCCCTTTCACTCTACCCCCTGAATCTAAAATTGATTTAAATGCATTAAAATCTGACTTTTCAAAATAAGAACTCATTTCAATCAATTCCATTTCAAATCTTGTATCTGGTTTATCAGATCCATAACGCTCCATAGCATCATGGTAAGTAAGTATTGGAAAATTATCTGGCAAATTAACATTTAAAACAGTCTTCCAAATATATTTTACAAGATCAGTGCCTAACCGAATGACATCTTCTTGATCAATAAACGACATTTCAATATCTATTTGTGTAAATTCTGGCTGTCGATCAGATCTAAAATCTTCATCTCTAAAGCATTTTACAACTTGAAAATATCGATCAAATCCAGATACCATCAAAAGCTGCTTATATGTTTGCGGGGATTGTGGCAATGCATAGAATTTTCCTTGGTGCAATCTGCTTGGGACTAAAAAGTCTCGAGCACCTTCGGGTGTAGATTTCATTAAAATTGGAGTTTCAATTTCAACAAAGCCATGATCATTCATAAAATTTCGAACACCTATGCTAGTTTGATGACGAATAAGAATATTCTTTTGCAATTCTTTTGTTCGCAATTCTAAATAACGATATTTCAGTCTATGGTCCTCAGAAGCAGAGCTTCTATCATTTATATCGAATGGAGGAGGATCAGATTCATTATAGATAAATAGTTCTAAAACTTCTACGTCAATTTCACCAGTAGAAATATTTTTATTTATTGCATCATCAGGACGCAAAACAACTTTACCGGTTACTCCAATGACATCTTCTAAACCCAGCTTTTTTACTTTTTCAAAAATTTCAGAATTAATATCTTCATTAAAAACAATCTGCGTTTTCCCATAACGATCTCGTAAATCAATAAAATGCAACCCACCTAAATCTCTACTTTTTGAAATCCACCCATTTAGAGAAACCACTTGATCTAAATTCTTTGCATTTAGGTCAGAACAATTATGTGTTCGTTTTATCAAATTATAACCTCAGTATAAATATTTATTTAAGTAATATTATTTTCTTTGATCCAACATACTTGTTTTCGCCAACTATCATTTTAACAAAATAAATTCCACTTGAGTAATTAGATGCATTCCAATAAATTAAATGGTAACCTGGCTGTTGGATATCATTATATAGTGTTATCAATTCTTTCCCTCTAATATCATATATACCTATATTTATCCAATCTAAGTTGGAAACCCCATATTGAATTCCAGCTATTGGATTAAAAGGATTAGGGAAAATCTTGCTTAGAACAAATTCTTTAGGTACTAAATTTAATGCTTCATCATTTAAAAATATATCATTAACTATAGTTAATTCAAAATTAGTATTAGAAAGCGTATGACCAAAACCATCATGCGCTGAAACATCCCACCAATATATTTGCAAACTATCTGAACCTAATAAATCAAATAGTGTAGTATCACTTATATTTAATTGCGTTAGATTGGTTGTTGCCTCAAATAAAATAGTGGTTAATGAATCATATAATGTGAAGTAGTATGTAACAGAATCTCCTTCTATATCATTTGACTCATTCCATGAAAACTCTATCCCATTTAAATTCTCAGAAAATAAAATTTCTGACTGATTTAATGGATTCAGCAAACTAAATTCAGAGGGGTAGTCATTTATAGGATTAATAGATATTCTAACCTTAGATTGTTCTGAATATAAATTCCCATCAAAAACTTGATAGAAAAAACTATCTATGCCAAAATAATTAGTATCAGGATAATATATACTACTTTCAAAAACTCCATTTATTGCAGGTGTTGTTA
>MDTE01170171.1_pt1 | contig 16314 bp, 16 predicted proteins | sample 811231 | NCBI WGS metagenome assembly MDTE01 (sample SAMN05326651, study PRJNA326480) | marine metagenome | isolation source: seawater | place: Indian Ocean: Red Sea | collected 2010
ACAGACCTTTGCTCTAATTCCACTCTCCACAAGGACCTTCCCAACAACTTCTGGGTGATAGTACATGTCACAGGCGAAGGTGGTTCCAGTTGCTATCATCTCTGCTGCCGCCGCACGAGTACCAGCCTCAACGAAGTCCTGTGTCAGCCCCTTCTCTACAGGGAAGATGGAACTCTCAAGCCACTCCATTAGAGGTAGGCCTTCTCCCACAGATTTGTTCAGCACCATCGCCATGTGAGTGTGCCAGTTCTGCATGGATCTGGTAACGAGTCTGGTCGACCCGTCAATCACCTCCAATACGTCCTCGTCACCTCTACTCGGAGCCACACCCCCGTCTTCGTCCAGAATGAAGTCACCGCGTTGAACACCTCCGCTATCATCGATTAGCCAAGTTCCAGTGATCCTCCTCGTTCCGGTGTCCATGTTGAATCCTTCACCACTGCCTATTCGCATACAGCATTCAGCAGGCTCACTGTTTCACCATGCGAGTTCTTCATCCATGCCTTTACGACATCTCCCTTATTCATACGACCCACACCTTTTGGGGTGCCAGTCCAGACCAGGTCTCCAGGCTCTAGATCGTACCAACCATTGAGATGACTCATTATTGACTCGACGGAGTGGACCATCAGTTCTGTAGAGGCCAGTTGCTTAGTCTCCCCGTTTACTGAAAGGCCGATTTCCACCGGGTTCTCGTCCCAGTCAGTCCAAGTGCCTAGTACTCCAGACCCCCTGAATCCCTTGCCCTCTAGCCAAGGCCATCCTTTCTTTTTTGCCATGGTCTGCCTAGTTCTGTTGGTAGTGTCAATTCCGACACACATCTCTGTGGGAACCAGGCCTTCTCCAAGTTTAATCACCATCTCCACCTCGTGATCGATATGCTCGTCAGGCTCCAGAAGAGTCACAACATTACTCCCATCATCGGATGATTCCACCATTGCTGAAGGAGGCATCAGAAAGAATCTGGGATAATCAGTGACGTCCCCTAGAATCTCCTTCGCGTGTCCTGTATAGTTCCTGAAGACTGCCCAACCCACTCCCATGTCTATTCCAACGAGACACTGATGATTAGCGCACCGGTGTGTAACCCTCACTCATCAGGTTGAAGGATGACACCCGCTAGAGGAGCATGTGTCGGATGACCCTTACCGGGATCTTGGTGTCTCCAAGGATGCTTCTGATGCCGAGATAAAGAGGGCTTACAGGAAACTAGCAAGGCAATACCACCCAGACAGAAATCCAGGAGATGCAGCCGCAGAAGAGAGGTTCAAGGCAATTCAATCCGCTTACGAGACTATTGGAACTGCTGAGGGTAGAAGCAATCATGACCAGCAGAGGAGGATGGAGGAGATGTTCCAAGGAAGAGGAGGTGGGTCTCCATTCGGAGGCGTAGATTTGGGAGATATTTTCTCTCAATTTATGGGTGGTAGAGGAAGCAAATCTACGGACTTCGATTTCAGCTTCGGAGGAAGGCAGCAAAGCTCCAACAAGCCTCGCGATAGGCCCAAAGGTGCAGACATAGAAGCAGGGCTTGATATTTCTCTGGACCAAGCGATAAGTGGCACAGAGGTCAAGTTCAGCCATCGGAGGATGCGAAGGTGCTCAAAGTGTGACGGCTCCAGCTTCGGATCCCCAAGACGTTGCAACTCTTGTCGAGGGGCTGGAGTTCAAACTAAGGGGAGCTCAATCACAGTAAGAGTCCCAGAAGGTGCTGAGCACGGCCACCTTCTTCGTCTCAAGGGAATGGGACACGAGCATCCCGAAGGGGATTCTGGAGACCTGCTAATCACTATTCGCCTAGATGCCGAAGACGGCCGGAGATGGGAGGAGGGAAGGCTCGTTCAAGAAGTCCGAGTCCCGTACTCTACATTGGCGATGGGCGGGAATGTTAGAATTAGGACTCCCGTAGGAAAAAGCGTCCAGCTTGAAATTCCAGAGGGTACTAGGATTGGGGACAGAAGGCGACTTCAAGGACACGGCCACGCGGGAGGGCCTCTTGATGTGGAATTCAATCTCTCCGAGCCCGAAAAACTAACAAAATCTCAGATAGATGCCCTTCATAATCTCAAGGAAAGCGGGCTGTAAGAAGAAGCAATTAGTGAAATATCTCATAGTATTCGATCATTCGTGAGAAACTTCGATGCACTAGCCGACTACTTGATCCCACGTCGCAAGAATGCCCATTTCCTCGTGTTCGTAGTTTCTATTCTAATGGTCCCCGGAATTATGGCCTCGTTCGAACCCATTGACATAGAGTCTTATGACATGGAATCTCCGGAACTCGATGCTAATCAGGTACTTAGGGAAGAATTTACTGCTGCAGGAAACATCTGGGGTTTCGGGATTTTCGTCAGAGACCCAAGCCACTTCGGAGATCCAAACTCTGATGTTACCATGATCGCCGACTACCCCGGAAAGGGAATGGGCATTATCGATCCTGAGGGCGGGATTCTGAACCTAACGGTTCTGAGGGAGATTGATGTTGATGCAAGGGAGCTTAAGGAAAATGAGATTTCTGAATTCTACCTTCCTTTAGCATCTGAGATCTCAGGCGATCCCGTCTATGGGATACTAGACTTGGCTACAGAATTCAGGACATTCATGTCCGGACAGTCCTCGCTAACTTCTCCTAGGATCAACCCGTACAAACTTGCAGCAACCCTGGACATCAATTCCTCCACAGACCCAGCTCCAACAAACTGGACAGACTGCGGACTGCTTGAGTGCCTGTCTTTCGACGATCCAAATGTCACACAGGATCACATAGACCTAGCAGCGCATAGGATGGCCAACAACAGCAACGGGGCATTCCTAAGGTTCCTATCAAACGACAGAGCATTCATTCCCGATGAAAACAGCTTTGTGATAGGGCCAGTCAATCATCGAATCTCCGAGAACGGCTCGCTAATTTCAGAGGATTGGTTGCCTGGAAGGTGGTCCGCTTCTGCAGCATGGCTGATTGTAAACTTCGACAGAGATGAGATGCAGAAGAGCGGATGGACCTTCACATGGAAGAATGCTAGTTCCGAATTCGGTTACGAAAGGCGTGGTTTTGACCTTGAGACGAAACCAATTCGAAACTCGGTGCAAGTCTGTAGGGACAGAGAGGAGAATGGTAAGCCCCTGTGCTCAGTTGAGTGGCTGTATTTGTCTTTGGAGGAGGACCTCAGAACGAGCGACGAAAACATTGTTTCGCTAATGTTCGCAGAGTCTGTCAATGTCGAGATTAACCGCGAGCTACTCTCAAGCGCCTATCTGATATTACTAATGGGAATAGCAATTCTGATTTTGCTATGGGCCAGTCTAAGGAGAGTCTCAGATGTGGCAATCGTCGCTACCGCCCTTGCAGTTTCCCTAGTATGGATGTACGGCCTTATCGGGTGGGCAATAATTCTGGGGAAATGGCTGGACAACGAGATAATCTTCAGATCCCAGTTCTCCAATCTATTACCGATACTCATTCTGGCACTCGAGATAGACGACAGCCTGCATAGCCTTCACAGGTACAAGGAAGAGAGACGTTCTGGAAAAAGCTCTGAACAGGCGGTTCACAAGGCAATAAGCAAGGTCGGCCTCGCTATCTTACTTACATCTGTCACAACGATAGTGGCATTCATGGCAAATATGACATCAAGCATTGCAGCACTGAGATCATTCGGTATCGAAGCAGGCCTTGGAGTGTTCTGCGCATTCTTCCTAACCGGTCTCTGGGTCCCTCTCGCCAGGCTAGACATCGACCTCTGGCTGGAATCAAGAGGAAAGTTAGACGAAGAGAGGACCGATATTATACACATGGTACCAAGCTCTTGGCTTTCCACACTAGCAACAGTTTCTGCGCGATTCTCCCCCGTGGTAGTAGCAATATCTCTGTTGATTACCATTTTTGCGACACCGATTATGCTGTCCCTAGAGGGTGACTTTCAAGTTGAAGACTTCATCGAAGAGGACTCGGATTTGGCCGTGGGTGTCGGACTAATAAATGAAAGATTCAGCGACGAGGGGGAACCTGCTTACATCCTGATAGAAGGAAATATCTCGAACCCACTTGTGCTAGATGCAATCGACGAACTTCGAGACAATATGAACTCCCACGGCCCCGATGATCCGGACCAGATCTCCAAGATGCCAAATGGCCAGGTAGAGCTTATTGGAATTGATCTAATGCTCTGGTACACAAGAGCGGCAATGGCATGGAACCAGACTCCTTTCGAGGAGGCGGGATGGAACTTTGAGTCCAGGGACGGTGGGGTTGGTTGTGAAACTCTACAAATTCCAAACAGGGAGATGACCTTCATCTACGTCCCGTCGATCGAAGACAGTAATTGCTTGAATTTCCTATACGGTTTCATGATCACCCGTGGAGTCCCAGCTAGCGGGGGCTATCCCTCTCTATCAACCAGCATAGTTGGAGAATTCATCCAAGTTCAGGAAGAATTAGATTTTGAAAGGCCATGGCTGACACTATCAGGAGAAACCCCAAGTTTTCCACGGACGTCCCTTAGATTCGGCCTCTCGAGCCCAGAGCAGTTTGCACTCGTCGAGCCCGCTTTGGAACAGCTAGTAGTTGACATGTCACCGCTTCAGAACCTATCCTCAAGTCATATTCACGAAAGAGGAGATTTGGAAACAGCATTCTCGGATGAAACACACCCAGTCACATGGGCAATCCCAACTGGGGAGCCAATTATCCGATTCGTTGCAGCAGATTCAATGCAAGACGACCTTCAAGACACCCTCCTACTAGGGGTTATATTCTGCATTTTGGCTCTATGGTGGGGGTTCCGCGAAGAGTCATCCGTAATCGAGAGACTCCAAAAAGAAAGTAGAAAACCATCAAAACTAGCATTCAGGATAGGAGTTAACGCCCTAGTACTTTCCACAATCTCATTCTTCCTAGTTAGTCCGGATTACGTAATCATTTTCGCAGCAATTGCCGTCGCTCTTTCCCTCCTATGGGGAACAAGTCCATTCACTCTAGCAACAATCACAACTGCTCCGATATTCTTGATGATAGTATGGCTATACTCGATAGTAGGAATTGCTGGTTATGGACTAAACATGGTCACAGTATCCATTGCTGCGATATCTCTCGGAGTAGGAATAGACTATGTAATCCACTTGATTCAGCGTTTCAGGGAGGAAATGGAGAGCGGAGCAACCACTCTGTCCTCCATCGCTGCAGTTGGCGGAGCATCTGGTATCGCACTATTTGGATCAGCAGTTTCTGACATCACAGGATTCCTAATAATCAACCAATCAGAAATGGGATTCTTCTCCACATTTGGGCTGTTCTGCGCCGTAATGATCGGTCTGTCCGTTATTGCAAGCCTCATTCTAGCTCCGGCTGCTTTGGCGCTCTCTCACCCCGACGAAAGCCTGTTCGGACTCGGAAGAAAGCCAACGAAAGCTGACTAGTCTTTCCAGATACCTAGTGTATCTCTCAGAGCGTGCTCTAGGTCGGAATGGAGGAATTCAAAACCTTCCTCAATCAGCCGATCGGGGTTAACTCTCTGACTTTCGAGTGTTAGGCTTACCCCCATCTCTCCAAATATTGTTTTAATCGCGAATTTGGGAATGGGTGCGAATGCCGGTCGTCTCAGAACTCGACCAAGAACCTTGGCGAACCTCTTCTGCCTTGTTGGCTCAGGAGCAGTAAGGTTGTAAGCTCCTGAGGAACCCTTGCTCATTAGTAGGTGATGAATAGCGTAAATCTCGTCATCTAACGAAATCCACGACATCCACTGCTTCCCTCCTCCCATGGGCCCCCCTGCTCCAAGTTGGAAGGGCAGCAGCATCTTACCCAAGGCCCCTCCTGTTGCTGTTAGGACTATACCGCTTCGCAGGAATACAGTTCTTACTCCACACCCCTCAACCACCGAAGCAGCAGACTCCCAGTCTGAGCAGACATCTGGAAGGAAACCACTCCCTAGAGAACTTCTCTCATTCAACTCCTCATCCCCTCTATCTCCGTACCAGCCTATGGCACTAGCTAGAACGAAAACCTCCGGTTTGGTGCTCATTTTTGAAATGGAATCGGAAAGCAGCATAGTGCTGTTCACTCGTGAGTCACGAATTGCTGATTTTCTGCGTGCACTCCATCTCTTGTCCCCTATCCCCTCTCCCCCTAGATGTATAATCGAATCGAAACCTTCCAGGATTTCTGGATCTAGAATTCCTTCATCGGGGTCCCAGAACAATTCATTTTGACTATTCCGGGGGGGTCTCCTGACCAACCTCCATACGTCATGACCGCCCGTGTCCAAGAATGCTACAAGTTGAGTCCCTATCGTCCCCGAGGACCCAGCAATCAGAATCCGCCTTCTTGGGAGGCCGGAGAACCGGGAATGATGTGACATGTCCCTCTGTAGGCGGAGCTCTCGCGCGGTGAACATCCGCGAAATCCTCCCTCTTACGAGAATCCCACCAAGAATCTTGTCTGCTAGGTTCCCCAGTCGCCCGAAGGGAACTTGATAGCTCACTTCGTCAATTACCTTGGTTACTCCTTCTTCCTCTAACAGGTGATGGTCATGGCTCCACGATCGGAACGGGCCTTTGACCATCTTATCGGAGAAGAATCGAGGAGGGTCATAACCGGTGTGCTCCGCAATCCATGTCATCTTAATCGGCCCCATAGGGAATCTGAATACTCTCTGTGAACCCACTTCCAATGACTCATCCGCACGCACCTCTTCAGCAACCTCCCATGGAGGCATCAATCTTCGGAAGGAACCCTCGTGCTCGAACCACGCGAAGGTTGACTCAACATCTGCATCGACGACAGTCTCGTGCCTGTAGTTGTACAACACCTCACCCCCGTGAATATTTGTCAAATCAGTCCTATTTCATGTATTGTTTCAATAGACTTCATTCTTCCATTTCTCTAGGGAGCTATTCTCGAAGTCATGGATATTTAGCCGATACGCCCAGTGTTGGAGTGATTGCCTGATTACCGGGCTGACTGACACGTCATCATGACTAGTTTCTCTGGAAATTACAAGGTTAATTAGCTGATTTCTGAATCTACCCTTCTCGCCTGCGAAGGCCTTCCATCTTCTGATCTGCCTATCGTCGTCAGGGGTTCTTCTTCCCTTGTAGAACCTGCAGTACCATTGCACCCAACCATACGGATCCTGCTCCCTAATCCAACCTTTTTTCTCCCACATCTCTAGTGATGTACCACACGATACCTCAAATCTGTTCACGTTCTTGTCGTAATTCTCACTAGTTAGCAGACCCTCATCGATTTCCTCCCACCAGCCTTCGAATTCAAGGTGCTGGTTTCTGAGCCTCCGAGAAATTACCGATGAGAATATGGGCCTCCAGTACGTTCCCCCAAAGCTACCCTCTGAGAAGATTTCCCTAGGAGTCATGTTTGGACGAAAGTCAGGCCTGTCAGAGAATGAAATCTCGTCCCCAACGCTTCTGCCCACATCTAGATCACCACAAGCTCCGATTTCATTTTTATTCTTGGATGTGAATAAACTGATAGGGCAATCTCTCCGCTAACTGTTCCAGGGATACATGATGCCGAAAGATGTTCTGACAGACTTCGAGAGGAGTGATGAGCACTGCGTCATGAGATTCGGGGACGGAGCGTCGTTCAGAGTAAGCTATCTCGTAATCCGCTCCAACTGCCAATGCGCAAAATGCAAGCCTCGTCAAGAAAACGAGCAAAGGAGAATCGAGTTCGAGGAGGAGATCGCTCGACTTAGGTCGGAGAAACCCAGAGTCACCCCTGTAGGCCGATACGGAATCCAGCTAGAATGGCCTAGCGGGTGCTCAAGTGGAATCCACTCATTCTCTCATCTCAGAGGTGTTTCTGAGGCTCATGGCACTTCTCTTTGATTAATCTCCTCTGCGAAGGAGTCAAATCCTCAGCACTTTCCCGCAGACCGTCGAAGCAACGGGTCCCCCCCGATGCTGCGGTGGTGATGGAATGGAGGACGGAGAGCCCAAGGGTAGCGAATCAGAACTCGATGAGGAGGACCAGTGGCAGCTATACGCGTCTGCCGGTTACGCATCTACTAATCCGGAAACAGACCAGCCCGTAGATGAAGAGGATGAACCCGAGGAGATTTGGTTTGATGGTGACGACTTCGACTTCGAAGGAAGTACAGTAAATTGGGACTCACCACCTTGCCCAGCACCTCTAGGAGTAGCACACGTGATCAAGATTGGACTGTGCGACCACTGTCTGAACAGGGTCTCGGGCATTAGATTCGAAGGTCATGGCTCCGAGCCCGGAAAAAGAATTAGGGCAGATGCATTCGAGAGGGATAATGAACTAGAATCAAATATTTTGCAGGACTTCTGCCCACTTTGCGAGAATCTGTTTGACGACGTGGATAACATAGTTCAACGGGTTTTCGACTCTCTGTCCGAAACTGAATTTTCCACAATGCAGTTCGGAATCCACCTCCCCAAGGACTTAATCCAGGAGGAGGACCGAATCAGAAGCAAGTATGGGGCTCCAGGCTCTAACCCTCTGAAGGGAGCACTTGTGGAAGCGATTCATCGAAGAATCAGAAAATTGGACCATGATGTAGACTTCGTCAAAGAGAGGCCTGACGTCATGGTACTTGTAGACGGCCTAACTTTACGCGTGGATGTCGACGTCAGACCTGTTTTCCTCTATGGAAGGTACAGGAAACTATCTAGAGAAATCCCCCAAACACGTTGGCCTTGTAGATCCTGTAGGGGCCGTGCAGAGGGATGCAAGTCATGCGATGGCTCAGGACTACAGTATCCCCACTCAGTTCAGGATCTAATTGGTGAGCCAATCCGAAAGGCCCTTCTTGCACAAGACACTTCTTTCCACGGCATGGGGAGGGAGGACATCGATGTCCGATGCCTTGGATCAGGCCGCCCCTTCGTTCTAGAGCTCAAGAGACCCTCAATCCGTGAAAACTCACTTGAAGAATTGGTGGAAATGGTCAATGAGCACGCTGCCGGCAGGGTTGAGGTTGATAGTCTGGTTTGGTGTTCAAGGAAGAAAGTCAATGAGGTTAAGCAATCACGATCTGAGAAGACTTACACAATACGCTTTGAGGTAGATGGCCTAGGTGATTTGGACAAGGTCGAAGAATCGATACTTTCTCTTTCGGGTGAAGTTATTGACCAAGAAACCCCCAAGAGGGTGTCCCACAGGCGAGCAGCCAAAATCAGGAAGCGCAAAATTTCCTCCGTAGACAAGGTGATAGTAGAGGGCGGAGAGGTAGAACTTACCCTCAGATGTGAGGCAGGTACATACATCAAGGAACTCGTTCATTCGGATGAGGGAAGAACGAAACCTTCTGTGCAGAGCGTCTTGGGGGCCGAGTGCGCAGTCATTTGGCTCGACGTGGAGGAGATTCACGTAGACTGATTGCGTAATTGACATCCGAGTCCTTAAGAATGGCACACAGGTCGCCCGAAATCGCGATAATGGAGCAGTGATGGGATGGTAACCAGAACCAAAGGGTCCAGACAGGGTACTCGCAGCATCCTCAGGAAGGGAAAGAGGGAGCGAAGGAGATTATTCATCGGCAGGTCAATGCATTCCTACGAAGAAGGGGACAAGGTCGCCATAGTACTGGATGCAGCTAAGCAGAAGGGTATGCCACATCGTCGCTTCCAAGGAAGAACAGGAGTAATTCAAGGCGCACAAGGAAGGGCCTACGTTGTTAGAGTCGCAGATGGAAACATGATGAAAACAGTAGTTGCTCGTCCTGAGCATCTTAGGCCAATTGAGAGGTGAAATTATGGCAGAGAGAGAGTTTGTAGACTTCGCTACTGTGAGGGACAAGCTGTTGGAGGCAATAGAAAGAAGGGGGGAGATTTCCTACGAGCAGACCATGGCCCTACAGCATGCGGAATGGAAGGCGAGCACAAGCGGACACCCTTCTGGGGGTATCAAAACAGATCCGGCTGTCTACAGCAGCCTCTTCGTCGCGCTGATGGAAATTGAGAAACTAAGTCAGCATCCCGAAGTCTGCTCAAAAATAGCAGAGCTTTCTCCACTAGCCGTTGCTGACCTAAGAGTGATTGTTTCAAGCAAGAGGATTGCGATGGACACATCTGAAGTCGAGGAAGTGATCACAGTTATCAGACAGCACGTCCTATAGATCACCCCTATCCAAAACAACAACTCAATTCATGAGGGAGAACCTTTCTGGGTGGTCCGAAGATTATGCAGTTTGGTGATTCTAACCACGGCGACGAAGAGGAAAAGGGACCCTTCGAAGACGAGACCGGCATCAGGATCCTTGACATTCAGGACAGAAGGCCCGTTGGTCACGAGATCCAATGTATCAGCGAACCATCCCTCTATCTAGTCAGGGCTAGAGTATCCGAAGCGAGCGATATATCCGTAGGAGCCTCTATCGATCTTCCATCTGAAAACATTGGTTCCTTGTCCGAGGTCAGACTCAAGGATCTGAGCGGCTCTTCACAACAGGAGCTGATAGGGGCCCTCTCTGCTTCGATAGGAAAAGATACTGAGAGACACATTTCGTTCTACAACAGCGCAGGACCAATGTCTCTGAAGTTTCATGCTTTCCAACTACTACCGGGAATTGGCAACTCCAAGGCACTACAGATGGTTCAGGAGAGGGGTATAGCAGGCTGGAACTCCTTCTCGGAGGTTGACGAAGCATGTGGCATCGAATCTGTCAGATTGCTAGCCGAGCGTTACGTGAAGGAGATGGAAGATGTCGCACAGACTCCCCGCTTACTTGATTTGCTAGTGCGCACAGAGCAATGACATGGTGGATTCGCTCAATGACCTTGACACCCGACTCTTGGTCGACCTCCTAAGGGATCGGTCAAAACCAGACAAATCACTTGGCCAGCACTTCTTGGTGGATGATGGAGTCATATGCAGAACATTGCAGATATCCGAAGAGCAAGGATTCCCGCTATCTGCGAATTCCCACGTTCTAGAGGTTGGGCCGGGCCCTGGATCCCTCACTTTGGCACTTCTAAAAGAAGGGGCCAGAGTTACAGCTCTAGAGATTGACGAACAATCAGTTCTACATCTGGGCAGGGTCTTCGGAGACAGAGAATGCGAGCTGGATGTAATTATGGAAGATGCTCTATCCGAGAGATGGCCTCCCGGAATATCTCACGTGATTTCCAATCTACCATATCAGATTTCAAGCCCTATTCTTGAGAGAATCAGGAAATACCACCATTCAGACCCAATCCAGCTTTGCGTCCTACTTGTCCAAGAAGAGTTTGCACACAGGATGGCGATGACTTCCTCACCTTACGACGTAGGGCCCCTAGGACTGAACCTATGGCTCGACTTCGAAGTATTAGTGGATAGAAGGGTGCCCTCGAACTCTTTTTCTCCAGCTCCCAGAGTTAACTCGAGAATAGTGGCACTTAGACCGATAAATAGGACAGAAGCAGATGGGATCAACAGACAGATGTTCAGAATAATCACCAGGCATTGCTTTTCAAACAGGAGAAGAAAGATGCGAACGCTCCTCTCCAGCAACCCATCAAGGATTACTCGTGTTTCGGGTTGGCATAAGGCAAGATGGGCGTCATCCGTGTCGAGGCTCCTCGAATCCGGAGCAACCGGCTTGGCAGAAGGTTGGGCCGACCTCAGGCCTGAAAATCTCAGCCCGGAAGAATGGGCCATAATTACTCGAAAAATATCCTCGGAGTAGCAATATGGTAGCAATTTGACATCGACTTGATAGAGCACCACCCCGTCCGAAGAACTGGTCAGGGGCACTGAGAGACCCTGGTCGATGGACGGGATTCAATGGCGAAGAAGGACACCTATCTCGCGCTACTAAGGCGGGGAATCGATGAGACCACGGCTCAGATTCTGGCTGACGGCGGCATCAAGATTGGCGATCTGAAGAAGCTTGATTCAGACACCCTGGTGAATAACTACGGCATCAAGAAAGAGGTAGCGAACTCCGTTCTCGATGCTGTTAAGTCCGGCCCCAGATCTTCAAGCAGACAGAGGTTCCTAGCAGACGTCCTTTCCGATGATCAGAAGAAGGTTGACAAGATCGAGGAAACGCGCTTCAAGAGAGAGCAGAAAGACATCTTCGCAGAACTTCAGGAGAAGAAGGAGCAGCTTAGGCTAGCTAGGGTGGAAGCCTTCAGGAACCAGAAACTCGTTATGAACCGTCTCGGGAAGACAATAGAGCTTATTGTCAAGCTCGAGAATAACCTAGATGACGAGTCCAAGGACGAACAGAGATCCAAGCTGAGAGACCAACTCGAGACCAGAGGCCTCGAGGCAGCCAGAGACCACGAGATGCTGGAACTAGCCGGAACCCCGCAAGACATCGTTGACTTTAGGAGAAAGATAGCTCCAGTACTTTGCCTCCATGCATGCCCTCATTGCGGAGAAGAAATGGATCCCCGAGGAAGCAACATCATGGAGGGCACTTCCGACTTCTCATTCATTTGCTGGGACTGTGAAGAGGAATTCCATGCTCCAATGGCACAAGTTGTGGAAGGGAGGCTGGACAACGGGTCTAGAATCAAGATTGACCCCAAAATAAAGCCAAGGATGCCAGTAATCCGACCCCCGACAAAAGACAAGTCCAGATCCATTACAGACCTAATGAAGAGGGACCTGGAATCAGCTGGAGCTTCGGCAGATGAGTTAGAGGCTGCTCTCGAATCAAGCTCTCTTACTGGAGTTCTAATGAGCATTGACGAATGGATCGATCAGACGATTGCTGCCAAGGGCTATATCCAGGCTCAGGAAGACAGGGAGGAGTTCATCATCGCCACCGGGGCGGGCGCTACTAAGTTCAACAAGTGGATGAAGAAGGCAGGATTGCGATTCAACAAGCAGACTGGAAGATGGACTCGGTGGGAGGACCGGTGAACTCCGGATGACCGACTCCCTGCCAGTCATCAGATTCTTTCGCGGATCAGAAATTATTGGTTCAACCAAGGCTCCTAGAGACACTCCGCTTGTCGAGATTGCTGAGCTAGCAGGGGTCAACATTCCCACAAACTGCACATCAGGAAACTGCGGAACCTGCCTTGTCAGACTAATTCGCGGAGAAGTCGAGATCCCAGAACCATTGCCCCCCGGCCTCGACGATTACCTAGTCGGTGAAGGCGGGATTCTGACATGCTGCTTGTATCCCAGCGGCAACTGTGATATCGACTTAGTACCCCCATTGTAGGTGTTTGAGTGTCTTACTGGTCAGATTCAGATTTCTTGCTATCACTAGCAATCTCAGTAATCGGAATTTCCGTGATGTCATGGTGGCTAGTCACTAGAATTTCTCTGAAACTAAAAGAAGTGGATGAGAGGAACAACTGGGGAGGGAAAAAGCACTAGCAAGGAACACTTCCTTCCTTCTATTCGTTTACCGCTGCTGTCCATCTTTCCGATTGCGGCACTCCAACTACTTCCACGTGGCATGCCAAAACTCCCTTCTGACTCACTACAACTCCTCTTAGGTCGATTAGATCGTCTAAACAGCAGGGACAATGCGGATGGCTGGGTTTGATCCATAGCTCAACTATGCCAGAATCATCGATCTCGACTCCTTTCAGTATCGATGGGTCTGTTATCGGCTTTCCATGAGGCTCGATCCTCATTCTCAGGACCCTGGCCACACTCCTCTGAGCGTCACTCGGCCCAGTCTTCATTTCACCACTCCGTCAGGCGAGGAAACTCATCTCCAGCGGTAAGGCATTCCATTCCCCCAGGAGTCCTCACCCAAGTGTCCTCCGTACCTATAGCTCCGTCTTCGAAAACAACCTTCGGCTCTATTGCCATAGTACCACCAATACCAAGTGGCGCGTCGAATCCTCTAGCCACTACGGGCGTCTCGTCTAGTTCGAGCCCAACAGAATGGCCAAGGAAGCTGGATTGATCTGGAGGAATTCCCATCAGATTCTCCCCATAACCCATTTCCTCTGAGGCAGTCTTACCAATTTCCCATGCCCTTGAGCAGTCTTCTCCACTTCCCAGGCTTCTATTTACAAGAGCGCCAATTTCCGACATGTCCTCTAGCCTATTCTCCCACTCACTCGGAAGTCGACCGGCGCAGAACATCCTAGTGCAGTCGGAAACGTAACCTCTGTGGACGTGCACAATGTCAACAAGTACTGGGCGACTCTCTTTAACAGAATTGAAACCAGCTCCAAGAGAGGAAATAGGACTGCTCCCGAGGCCCCCTACTGCAGAGTCAAAGTACGAAGGAACCCCACCGGACCTCCCAGAAGCAATTACCACTCTGTCACAGTCCATGGGCCACCTCCTCATCCTAATCCTCCCCCCGAAACCCGAGGACCTACTAACCTCGTCAGCGGCACCTGCCATTTCCAGCTCACTCCTGCCTAGTCCTCCCGAATCGCGAACAGCCTCGAACATCGAGAGATTGACCTCCCCGCTCTTCCGAATCATCTCTATCTCCCATTTTGACTTCAATTCTCTCAACTCAAAGAGAACCCCAGTACAGTCAGATGGAGACCCATCTAAATCGCTAATTTTCGAACTTATGAAACTCCATCGCCCATGAGGTACCTTCCCGGCTAGCATCGCAGGGGCTCTGTTGCATCCAGATTTTCCCAACTTCCTTCCCAAATCCCCCATCCTGGGGTGCTCCTCGACCTGATGGGGGCAATCATTACCCCCACCCTCGAAGACAGCTCTCCTTACTGATCTTCTAACCCAATGCTTGGTCGGAATTCCAGAACCTTCGGATCCAATTAGAATTGCCGAGTTCTGTCGTCCACCGGTTAGCCAGTACAACTCCACCGGGTCTTCTATGAAGACTGACTCAATTCCCTCCTCTGCCAGCCTAAAGGAAAGTCTTGATTGCCTATCCTCCAACTCAGAAACAGGAACTCTCCAGTCCTCTCCATCGGGTCCGGTAATTGCGGAGGTGTCCCATGCCACGTCCCTCTTTGTATTGCCATAACTGAAAGGTATTTTGGATAAAATTATCCTAAAAGTGCATCCAAAACGGCCAAAGGTGTCTTCTCGGTGGAAGGACCGTGGAAGGGGTCCTTACCCTCGACGACGTCGACCTCCAGGGTCGAACAATTTTGTACAGAGTAGACGTTAACTCTCCTATGGAGCCATCCTCTGGGAAGCTACTTGACGACGGAAGGCTGAGGGCAATAGTCCCCACTCTCCAACGATTATCAGAGTCAAGCGTTGTATTGATGGCACATCAGTCCAGGCCGGGAAGGACAGACTTTACAGGCATGTCATCTCACTGTGATAGGCTATCTGAAATACTTGGGAGACCAATAAAGTTCGTTCCTGACGTGTGCGGAGATGAAGCAATTGCAGAGATTTCCAATATGACCGGGGACAACATAATTTTCCTTGACAACGTCAGAGGAAACGATGAGGAGTACGGACCAAAGTACGACTCAAATGAAAAAACAGAATCGACCGAGATAGTAGCCCGACTCGCGGCAGTATCCGATGCATATGTCACAGATGCATTCGCAGCCGCACATAGAAGATCCCCAACTCTCACCGGGTTCACCAACTCCATTCCATGTATTGCCGGGAAACTCATGGAGAGTGAGATTAGCAGCCTGCGAATTGCACTCAGGAGCCCACCTAAACCATACTTGGCAATTCTTGGAGGAGCAAAGTGCGATGATTCGGTTAGGGTGGCAAAAAATCTGATTTCCAAGGGTCAGATAGACAATATTGCCTTCGTCGGCGTCACAGGCAACCTCATGCTATGGATCGAAGGAAACGATATCGGCGATAGGAACAAGGAATTCATCAGAAAATCACTAGGCAAGGACTTCGATTCGGCATGGGAGATGGGCCGAGAGATTGCTTCCAAACACTCCGGAATGATAACTCTCCCGATTGACATAGCTGTTGAGTCCGAGGGGAAGCGCAAGCAGATTACCTTGGCAGAGCTACCTACTGAAGATCCGATATACGATGTGGGGATTGAGACTCTTAGGAGCCTTAGGCCTCTTGTCCAGGAAGCAGGCTGCATCCTGTGGAACGGACCTGCATCTTACTTCGAACTACCAGAGTTCGCATTCGGAACCATCGAGATACTAAACATGTGTACTGAGACCGATGCCACGACAATCATCGGAGGCGGTCACACTAGTGCTCTGGTTAACAGCAGAGGGGTGTCAGGGATGGTAACTCACAACAGCACTGGGGGCGGTTCTACAATGAGCTTCCTCTCTGGCGAGCCCTTGCCCGTTATGGCCTCCCTGAAGGACTCTTTCAAGAGGTTCAGCAACGAAATTTCCGACCTAGGCCTCTCAAGGTGATGGAGCCACTGGGGAGATTCGAACTCCCGGCCTTCTGATTACGAATCAGACGCTCTACCAGGCTAAGCTACAGTG
>MDTE01166295.1_pt1 | contig 16313 bp, 17 predicted proteins | sample 811231 | NCBI WGS metagenome assembly MDTE01 (sample SAMN05326651, study PRJNA326480) | marine metagenome | isolation source: seawater | place: Indian Ocean: Red Sea | collected 2010
GTAATAGAACCCCCTTATAAAATCCACACCCGTGAAATTTCTTTTGGAACTGCCACAAACGACCCAAATTTAATATCCACTTCTGCCATGGATCTCCTCCAAGATTTCCATGAAATTTCAGTTAGAAAAATGGGAGTAAAGGTTTCCAATTTGAGTTTCCATGGGGTGGAACAAACTAAAATAAATCAGTGGGACTAAACACCAATTCTTCTATTCTATATCTCACTTAATAGATCTTCTATTGATTTCTGTGGATTTTTCGATTTCGCTATTCCACTAGCTAATAATATGCCCTCAGCACCCAATTCCATCGCTGCAGAAACATCCTCTCCATTCGATATACCTGCTCCACATAGAACTGGAATTTTTGGGTTAACTTTTCCTGCAGATTCAACCGCATCCCTGACAATGTCCGGAGCAGATTTGCTTACTGGAATTCCACTTCCGATTAACTCTGGGGGTTCCACTGCAACAAATGTTGGTCCCAACGACGTTGCAGCAGCAATTTGGGATGGATTATTTGCACACACAACTGTTTCTAATTTCGCTTCAGACGCTTCCTGTATGCTCTCATCAATTTCTGCAAGTAACAACCTATGTTCTGAATGATTCAACAAACTACCCCTCACTCCTGCCTCAGATAATCCCGCTGAGGTAATTGTTCCTGTTCTAACTTTCCCCCCTTCTTTATCCATATGTTGCGCCCAAGTCTCTACTCCTGTATCTATCACTTCCTTTAAGTGAATCGTCTGAGGTGCAACTGCAATCCTAATGCCCAATTCATTAGAGATTGAATTTGCAGCTTCTGAAATTTCAATCGGATCACATACATACGTTTTCAGATTGATAAGAATGAACATGGATAAATTCAACCCTCTAGCCAGTTATTCTTTCCGCTTCATTCTGCATCTTCCAATAAGCTAATTTTAAGATACTTCTCTATTTTTTTTCGAACCTTTTCACTTGGCAATACATCTCCTCGTTCTAATTTTTTAATCAAACTAGCTCTTTCATTGAGCTCTTTAGCTAGTTCTACTTGGGACAGTCCCATTTTTTCTCTCCCCTTTCTGATTTTATCATTAAATTCCAAATCAACTTCTTTCATCTGGGGGTAATTTTGTCGTTTTTTATTTTTAACCACTCCCCGTTTAGTCCCTCCTGTTTTATGTTTTATTTGATATTTGGTCCCTCCTCTTTCAACTGCCCTACTCTTTATTTCTGCACCAAATCTAGAACACTCTTGGCAAACTCGTAATATTGCACCCTCTATTTTTGTACTTTTTGGAGACGCGACCTCTTTCCCACACATTTCACATTGGACCATTTTATATTTATTTTTCCTCCATCTTTATATAAAAATTGAAGTGGTTCTGAACTTTCAATTTTTTATCTCACTCCATGCACTACTAAAACGCTGCATTGCGGTAATGTGGCCTCCTATTCCAAATATTATTAATACCCACGTTATTACATCAAAGGGCCCTATTGTGGTGTGTATTGCAATGTGTATCATGACGGCTAGTACTATCAATACAAAACGATCAGCTCGGACCAATAAACCCGCATATTTCCTCGAAGATCCGACCGCTTGAATTTGAGTCCCAACATATGATGTCATTAGTACTCCTGTAATTGCTACAAATCCCACCAAATACTGTCCAACCCCTGCCGCAAGACCCCCAATTATTGCTATATCTGCATATCTATCTAATACATGATCTAGGAAATCACCTTTATTCGAAGCATCTCCTCTCTTCCGGGCCAATTCACCATCGAGTAGATCTAACATTCCACTAATGGCTATCAAAATAATTCCTGCAAGGTATCCCCTTTCTCCTGTGTAAAAAGAGAAACCTGCTAAAAAAGCTATAATTAGGCCTATGAAACTAATTTGATTGGGTGTAATTGAACTATCTTCTAAAAAATCCACAAGAGGATTAACTATTATTCTACTCCATGGACGCAAACGCTCAAATGTCATTAGTTATCATTTCTTCATCTTCCCATCACTTTAATCAATCTATATTTAGTTTTCAAAGAGATATTCGATAAAAGAAACTAAGCCTACCTTTGGGCCGCTCTTACCTGCTATTATACGTTCTATCTCTCGAGCCACCGCCTCTGGTTTTTCTCCCGTTCCATCTATCTCGTGAACTTTCTCCTTCCCATGCAAATTTATTGATTCTATCAATATTACGTCAAGAGCCTCTGCGTTTATATTTTCCTCAACTGACATTTCAATGTTAACGCCGTCTTCATATTCTCTATTCTTCAACCTTTGTTTAAGCTCATTTGGATGGCATCTTAGAACTATCACCTTATCTACATCCAATAAGTGTGAAATATGTGAATCAATTACAATATCTGATCTGTGCTTAAACTCCTCATCTATCGCTTCTATGTCTGCAACCAATGTCTGGCGCTTCTCATCAAAACTCGAATATAATTTTTTTTCCTTTATTATTTCATTTAAATGTACTATTTCATATCCAGTTTCTACTTTTTTAGAGCATGTGGTTTTCCCAGTACCCGGGGTACCTGTGATTGCTATTTTCATTCTTTTAGGTTGTTTATTTCCTTTACTATCATCTCCGTTTGCTTTTTATCCCCACAAGTCACTCTAATATATTCTGGCATCCCGAAAGAAGTACAATCTCTCACAACGATGCCCCTCATTTTTAATTTTTTAAATACCTCATTTGCATCTCCAACTTCAACTAGGACAAAATTTGCATGACTCTCCATAACATTCATATCCATATTTTTCCTCATGTATTCTCTAGACCATTTTGCCATATTGACAGTTTTCTCCAAATGCCCTTCGTCACCCAGTGCTGCCATGGCCGCATGACAAGATAATTCTCCTACAGCAAATGGGGTGCTGACTCTAGTATATGCTCCCGAACCTCTCTCTGGCACTATTGCATATCCAATTCTGCAACCTGCCAGACCATATGCCTTCGAAAAAGTACGAATTATTGCTACATTTTGATAGTCATCATGCAGTTTAATTGCACTTTTTTCATCACAATATTCACCATAAGCCTCATCAATAACTACTAATGAATCTTCTTTTATTTCATCTATTATTTTTTTAATATCTTTAATAGGAAAAACCCCTCCAGTTGGATTGTTTGGACTAGTTAGGTATATTATTTTTTGCCCATTATATCTCTTGAGTACATTCTTGGCGGAAAGCTTAAATTCTTCACTTTTCCCAATGTAATATTCATCAACACACCCATGATGAAACATGGCACTCATGCCATAATAAGCAAAACCAGGATTTGGAACAAGTACGCCATCGTTTGGTTCTATCATTGCCCTCGATAAGTAATCTATCGCCCCATCTCCTCCATTAGAAAGCCAAATTTGACTCTCTGTAACTCCCCATTTCTCCGCTATTTTGTTTATTAAAATTTTTGCTGCTTCTTTTGGGTATCTGTTGACACTTTGGGATTTGTCTCTTAAAGTTTTCACCACATTTGGACTAGGCCCTATTGGATTCTCATTAGATGAAAGATTAATTATTCGCTGTTCCCCCCTCCCGATATCCTTTGCAACCTCTTTGGTACTCTTACCTGGAGAATATTCCCTGTGCCCTGAAAGATCGCGCGTTTTCATAAATTAAGTTATGTAAGGAATGAGCTTAAGCCCACCCTATATTTTATTATTTTGGAATTCGAATGGTATTTTTCAAAGTAGGTATTCCCTCTATATCCACTTCTACCACGTCACCATCTTTTAATGGACCAACTCCTGCAGGAGTTCCTGTGATAATGACGTCTCCTCTCTCGAGAGTCATATATTCTGTAATTTCTGCGATAATTACTGGGATTGAATATATCAATTGATCAATTGATCCTTCTTGCCGAACCTCTCCATTAACTCTGACTATCACTGATGCATTTTCTGGAACGTCTTCTTTATCCACTATGACTGGACCAAGAGGAAGTGAATTATCAAATGCCTTTCCCCGAACCCAATTTTGCTCTTGAAATTGGTCATCCCGGTTAGACAAATCATTTGCAGCGGTGTATCCTGCCACCACTTCCATTGCATTTTCTTCCGATACGAATCTACACTGTTCTCCTATTATAATTGCCAGTTCGCCCTCATGATCTATCCTTTCCTTTCCTTTCAATACCGTAACTGTGGTATTTGGATCTGCTATCGTATTCGGAGTCTTTATGAACAGCATCAGATTATCTGGAACTTCTGAGTCCATTTCTGCCGCATGATCTGCATAATTCTTACCCACACAAATTATCTTAGTTGGCTCGACAGGAGCTAGTAATTCTACCTCTTCTAATTGATAACCAATATTGGCAAATTTAACCAAATTACCTTCCAATGTTCCATTCTTAATCGATCCTGCTGGGTCTCTAAACCTAACATATTGCATACCTTTTAATTATTTTCGTTACTTGATATGTATTCCGACCTCAATCACCCAGGTTTTAGTTGTGATATTTAAATATTCATGATGCTTCTCACCGAATACAATGCAACTCACTTGGCACGGACATTCTACCTGGTATGTACAAATTAAAGACACCACTTTTTTAATAGATCCATTTTTTGACAATCCAAAAACATCTTTAAAACCTAGTGATATAGATGCTCCAGATTATGTTTTATTGACCCACGGACACGCTGATCATATTGGTGATATCGATTCTTTTATTGAAAGTACAGTGGTGGCCACTCCCGAATTAACCCGTTATATATCTGATGATTATGGTGTAGATTCTACCATTGCAATGAATATAGGTGGAACTGTTAAAGCTGGATCTGGCTACATCACAATGCAAAGAGCAGATCATACAAATGGGTATCTGAATTCATATTCTGTCGGAGGTGACATGCCTGCAGGATATTTGCTTAGCGACGCACCCCCTCGGGAAGCAGCAAATGGAAATGGGGAATCTTTCTATCACGCTGGAGATACTGGTTTGACCACTGACATGCGTGATGTAATTGGTAATTATTTAAAACCAGATGCGGCAGCATTGCCCATTGGAGATCACTACACTATGGGTCCATTTCAAGCCGCGATAGCTGCAAATTGGCTAGGTGTAAAATTCGCATTCCCTATGCATTATGATACATTTCCCCCAATCCAACAAGATCCATCTCTTTTTGTCGAAGAAGTTTCTGCCATGCCTGGGGATGCAAAAGGATTAATTCTAGATGCGGACATACCCTTCGATCTAACAGAAAATTTAAAATCTTTATAATAAGTCATTCTTCATAACTTAGATATTATTTCTGCCGCAACTCCTCTTGTATTTTCTTTCCCACCAAGATCGGGAGTAGTTTTCCCCTCTGATAAAGTCTGCTCTGAAATCAACCGAACTCGAGCAGCTTCTTCTCCATATCCTATGTATTCGAGCATCATGCATGTAGAAAGTATTGTTGCTATTGGGTTTGCCACCCCTTTTCCTGCTATGTCCGGTGCTGTTCCATGAACTGGCTCAAATAAAGCGCAATTAGGGCCAATATTTGAGCTAGGTAAGAGGCCAAGTCCTCCTACTAATCCTGCAGCCAAATCTGATAATACATCCCCTGCCAAATTAGGACACACAATCACCTGATATTTTTCTGGATACATAACCATCAACATAGCAAGTGCATCCATTATGGCCGATTCAGTTTTGACACCATTCCCAGACGCAACTGATTCTACAGTTTTCCTAAATAGCCCATCTGTAATCCTCATCACATTATCTTTATGTGCTATTGTAAATTTGTCTAATCCCTGGTCTTTTACATACTCGCAGGCATATTCTGCCAATCGGGAAGAAGCAGTTTTAGTTATGACCCTTGTCAATGTTGCCATCTCTTCGGACACTCTGGATTCAATTCCTGTATATACTCCTTCTGAATTTTCTCGAAGTATAACTAAATCCGTATTTGGCTGAAGCGCATTCACACCAGGGTATGCTTTTGCAGGCCTCACATTCACAAACGAGTCTATCTCTCGTCTAAGTGGAAGTATAACATCTGCTGCAGATTCTCCTGCTGCTCCAAAGAGAATGGCATCCGAATCTTCTACCATCTCAAGTACTTCTATTGGCAGTGCATCCCCCGTTTTCTTTTTCACTCCATCTCCTGCATTGGCATCAATAAATTCAATTTTCAAGCCCAATGCCTCTATTACTTCAACTGCAGCTGGAACCACTTCTAATCCTATCCCGTCTCCCGGTATTACTAATATTTTTTTCATTTTATGTAAGGTATCTCTCCTGCCAATTGCTTAACTTCCTCTGGATTTGACTTTAACAATGCCGTTGTATCCCATATCCCTTCGACAAGAGCTTTCCTATGGGACTCCGGAATTTTCACGTTTATCCTTTCTAGGTTATACTCTATTTCTTCCCCCACGATATCTATATGAATTTCTTCACCGGGGTTGAGTTCTATCCATTCTTGTAATTTTTCTATTTGCACAGCATCCATTTCAACTACTGGTACGCCCAATGCTAAACAATTGCCCGAGAAAATCTCCGCAAAACTGTGTCCAATTATGGCTTTAATTCCCCATCGCATCAAAGCTTGAGGTGCATGTTCTCTAGATGAACCGCACCCGAAGTTAGAGTTGACTACTAATATGGATGCATTTTGGTATTCTTCATCATTAAAAGGATGATCCAGCAACTCTCCCTTGCTACCAATTCTCAAATCTCTAAAAGCAAATTCTCCCAACCCATCAAATGTTATTGCTTTAAGATACCTAGCCGGAATAATTTGATCTGTATCAATATCACTACCTCTTATTGCTATCCCCTTTCCAATAGCATATTTAATCTCGGGAGAATTCTTCATATCATTTCCCTCACATCTGTGATTTCTCCCGTTATAGCTGCGGCAGCAACCATTACAGGGCTCATTAATATAGTCCGGCCATCTTTAGAACCTTGCCTCCCAATGAAATTCCTATTTGAAGAAGATGCACACGCTTCATCACCTATTAATTGATCTTCGTTCATAGCCAGGCACATGGAACACCCTGCCAATCTCCAATCAAATCCTGCCTCTAAAAAGATTTTATCTAGCCCTTCTTCCTCTGCAGCTAACTTGACCCGTTGGCTTCCTGGAACAACCATGGCACGAACATCTGAAGATACAGTTTTTCCATCAACAATCTTGCAGGCTTCTCTCAGATCTGAAAGCCTAGAGTTGGTACAAGATCCAATAAACGCAACGTCGATTTTATAACCTTTCATATCATCACCCGGGGACACTCTCATATGGTTTTGGGCCCGAATTGCACTCTCGCGTTTTGATTCAACCATTGAATTTGGATCTGGTATCTTTTCTGATATGCCAATTCCTTGTCCTGGGGTTGTTCCCCACGTTACCATCGGTTCTATTTTATTACAATCAATTTCAAAAATATCATCATATTTTGCACCCTCTTCTGATCTAATAGATTTCCAATATGGTAGTAATTCTTCAAATCTTTTTGGATCTTTCTTAAATGTATCTGTACTCTTGAGCCATTCATAGGTGGTCTCATCTGGATTTACGTATCCTGCCCTCGCACCTCCTTCAATCGACATATTGCATATGGACATCCTACCTTCCATGCTTAATTTAGATATGGCCGGGCCACCATATTCATATACGTGACCCACTCCCCCATCAGTACCCAAATGACGGATTATTGTGAGGATTATATCTTTGGCAGTAACATATTCTCCTAGTTCTCCTTTAATTTCTATCTTCCTAACCTTTTGACGACCAAGGGCAATGGTTTGTGTAGCTAGTACATCTCTAATCTGAGTTGTCCCTATGCCGAAAGCAAGAGCACCAAATGCACCATGAGTTGATGTATGGGAATCTCCACAAACAATAGTCATCCCTGGCTGGGTCAGTCCCCTTTCTGGGCCAACAACGTGAACAATACCTTGGTCCCCACTAGTTGGACCTGCAAATTTAATATTTGCCTCTAGCGTATTAGATTCTAACTCTGCCATCATCTGTTCTGCTTGATCATCTTTAAATGGTCTTGATTGATCCTTTGTAGGTATTATGTGATCTACTGTTGCGTGTGTCAGTTCGGGATATGCAACTTCCATTCCCTTTTCTCTTATCATGCCAAATGCCTGTGGACTAGTAACTTCGTGTATTAGGTGCAATCCCACAAATAATTGATCTTGACCATTAGGCAATTCTCTGACCTTGTGGCTATCCCACACTTTATCATATAATGTGCCTTCACTCATTTTCTTCTGACCACGAAAAGAGCGAACGTAGGTTCGCCCCCACTTTCTCTATTTGGTGATTCTGCTCTTCCAATCGAATTTGATTATATTTTGTCCTTCCTGATTTATCCTCTTCAATCCATTCTTTGGCAAATGTTCCATCTTGAATTTCCTTTAACACGATTGCCATGTTCTCTTTTACCCTCTCGTCAACAACTCTAGGCCCTCTTGTCAAACCACCATATTCGGCCGTATCTGAAACATCAGTCCACATCTTCATCAAACCACCTTCATATATCAAATCTACAATTAATTTTAACTCATTAAGACATTCAAAATATGCCATCTCTGGGGAATATCCATTTTCTACAAGTGTTTCAAAACTCATCCTCATTAGGCTAGTGACTCCTCCGCACAATATGACTTGTTCTCCAAATAAATCCGATTCCACTTCTTCCTGGAACGACGTCTCAACCACTCCTGCTCTGGCACATCCAATACCTTTTGCGTAAGCCAAAGCCACTTCCTTTGCTTCTCCAGTGTAATCTTGATATATTGCCAAGAGTGCAGGAGTACCTTGATCTTTCACATAGTTTCTTCTAACTAGATTTCCTGGACTCTTGGGTGCAATCATGGACACATCAATATTACTTGGCGGCTCCACCTGATTATAGTGGATATTAAACCCATGAGCAAACATCAATGTATTTCCTTCTTCTATACCCGATTCTATTTCTTTATACACAGAAGAAGCAGCAGTATCTGGGACTAACATCATAATTATGTCTGCTTCTTTCGTGGCCTCAAGGGGGGTTGCAACGTTCAATCCATCATTTTTAACCGTTTCCCATGAAGACGAATCTTCTCTTAGGCCTACTGTCACCTTGACACCACTATCATGAAGGTTGCGTGCATGGGCATGTCCCTGACTTCCATATCCTATTACCGCCACAGTTTTATTGTCTATATGTGCTCTATCCGCATCTTTTTCGTAGTATACATTTGTAGTGAATTTTTTGTTAGTCATGTTGTTTTCTTAGAACCTCTTTCTAGTGCTACCGTTCCTGTACGTGCAATCTCTTCGATCCCGAACTGGTCAAACATTTCGATCGTGTCATCAATGTCCCTTTGGCCTCCTCTGACCTCAATTGTCACCATACCATCGCCAATATCCAAGATCTCTATTCCATTCTTATCTACTAGTTCCTTAAGCTCTTCAAGTGAATCTCCTTGGGCAAAGTGGTTTTTAATTTTTATCAAACAAAGCTCCCTTTCTATTGCGTCCCTGGACAATTCTTCCACCGCAATCACGGGAAGTAGCTTTGCCAACTGCCTTTTAACCTGAATTATCCCTGTATCATTTTCATTAACTACCAATGTAATCCTAGCATTATTTTCATTTTCTGTAGGGCCCACCGTCAGGCTTTCAATGTTAAACTGTCTACGTGAAAATAACCCCGAAACTTTAGATAGGACTCCCGGTTCGTGCTTGACCAATGCAGAAAATGTAGCTAGTCGGTTTTGAAGTTCTCCCGAACTACCTGGTTCGATACGTATTCCTTGTCTGTTCCTCCTTTCATTTGGATGGGGCCTTTCACTAGGTGCTGGCCCTCGGAGCCCATTTGATTTAATTGCCATTTTATAATTCCTCCAAATGCTTTTCAGTCAATGCAAACAATCCATTTGCACCCCCACTAGGTACCATTGGAAATACATTTTCTGCAGGGTCTATCCTCGCATCAATAACGGATGGGCCTTTGTATCCTATCGCCTCTTTTATCGTAGACTCAACATTTTCTACATCATCTAGTAGGAACCCTTTGGCTCCAAATGCATCTGCAATTTTTGAAAAGTCTGGTACCCATGGATACTCCGAAGCCATTCTTCTATGATCATAAAATGCATCTTGCCACTGCCTTACCATGCCAATTCCTGCATTATTGAGCACCACTATGGTGATATCTAATTCTTCTCTCACTGCGACAGAAAGCTCTTGCAGTGTCATTAGGAATGACCCATCACCATCTATGCATATTACTTTTTGATCGTCATCCGCGGCAAATCTAGCTCCTATTGCCGCCGGAAGTCCATATCCCATAGTGCCCAACCCATGTGAAGAGACCCACGTTCTTGGTTTCTTATATGTCCAATATAACATTGCCCACATTTGATGTTGCCCCACTCCCGTTGTAACAATGGTGTCACTATCTGTTGCTCTGCAAAGTTCTTCTATTATATACTGTGGTCTTGGCTTTCCATCACTCTCGCGTTCTCCATATTCTATGGAATACTCTTGTTTCCATGCTTTAATTTGATCTAACCATTCCGAAGCTTCTGGTTTTGATCCCATTTCTTTATACAATTGCATGAGCACCGTTGCAGCATCACCAACCAGTTCATAATCTGCATGAATATTCTTTGATATTTCTGCAGGGTCTATATCTATATGGATGATCTCTGCAGTTGGAGCAAATGTGTCTACTCCTCCTGTCAATCTATCATCAAACCTGGTTCCCACCGCAAGCATAACGTCACAATGAGTCAGTGCCATATTCGCATACCCCGTTCCGTGCATTCCAGCTGGTTTTAGAGAAAGCTCATGATCTTCTGGAAATGCCCCAATACCTGGCATTGTAGTTACCACTGGAATTTCAAACTCTATTGCAAATTTATATAGTTCATTGCAAGCATCTCCTTTAATAACCCCTCCGCCTGCGAGAATTACAGGTTTCTTGGCATCAATAAGAGTGGCTGCAGCAGATCTGATTATCTCTTCATCAGCCACACTAGGAATTTCAACGTGATCTGGCAATTCTGGGGGTTTGTATTCCCAATTTGATATTTCACCTATAGTGACATCTTTCGGCAAATCCACCAAAGTTGGCCCTTGTCTCCCTTCTTTGGCTAATAAAAATGCCAGAGAAACAACATCTCCAACTGATTCAGTTTCAGTCGCAAAGAAATTGGCTTTCGTAACTGGATTCGACACGCCTATCGTATCACATTCTTGAAACGCATCATTACCTACAAAGTTAGTTGGAACCTGCCCCGTTAAAGCCAATACGGGAACTGAATCCATATTTGCATCTGCCAATCCTGTAATGAGGTTAGTCGCACCAGGCCCCGAAGTGGCTATGCAAACACCCGGTTGCCCAGAAACTATTCCATACGCATCTGCAGCATGAGCTGCTCCTTGTTCATGCCCCATTGTAATATGCCTTAACTTTGAATCATATAATGCATCATACACTGGCATTATTGCACCCCCCTGGACTCCAAAAATCACTTCTACTCCTGCCTTTTCAAGAGAGGCCACAACAGCTTGAGCACCTGTTTTTGGACCCGTTTTTTCTGGCTTTTTTTCTTTATTCGTATTCGTTGATTTACTCATGTTGGTTATTTTTTTTGTATTGGTTTTTGTTTGCTTCTAGCTTATTGCTCATAGGCGTTTCGAACTTACTTTGATTAATTGTATTGTTAGTATGGCGCGCTAAGCACCTACAGAAACTTGTACAGCCGCACAGCTAACGAACAATCCATTTTTAGTTCGAACAACGGCTTTCATCTAAAATACGTCTCGTTTTTCATGTTTATAACCCTTTTGCATCCTCTCCATACATTATTCTTTGACCTTCTCTTTGAATACATTCGATTCACGTGCAAACCGAACTAATTCTCTCTTTGTCACTCGCTTCTTTTCTGCCCCATAGTCCTTTACACGGCGAGTTATCTCCCTTACTTGGGTTTCGGTTGGATCAAAACCTTCCTCTCTCAAGTACATCCTAACTGCATGCGTCCCCGTGTGTTTTCCAAGAACAAATTGGCGCCTAGCTCCCACCATTTCTGGAGTCATCACACCCGGTTCAAATGTATCTGAATTCTCTATAACTCCTGCCGCATGGATTCCACTTTCATGACTGAATGCATTATCTCCGACAATTGCTTTATTTGGAGGCGTTGCTATTCCACTTATGTCTTCCACTATGGAAGAAAGTTCCATAATCCTGCTAGTGTCAATTCCTAAATCTGCATTATACACAGAAATTGCCGCCATAACGACTTCTTCATATGCAGCATTCCCGGCCCTCTCTCCGATCCCATTAACTGAAACTTGGGCTTGATTAGCTCCTGCTTCAAAACCTGCCAATGCGTTCGCCGTTGCCAATCCAAAATCATCGTGAGTATGGACGTCTATGTATGCGTCCGTATGTTCTCTAACAAAACGAATCAAATCACCAAATCTAGTTGGAGTTGCCACTCCACATGTATCTGGGATATTAATCCAATCTGCGCCAACATCCGTAACTGCTTCAATCACTTCCCCTAAAAATGTTAAATCAGTTCTTGTAGCATCCATTGGAGAAAACATACATTCTACACCTGCATCTTTTACGAGCTTCACCGATTCTATCGATTTTTCTACAACTTCTTCTCTTGTTGAGTGCATCGAATCTTCTATCTGAACATCAGAAGTACTCGAGAAAACGTGCACCATATTGACTCCGGAATCAATTGCAGCCATGATGTCTCCCTCTATAACTCGAGCCAGTCCTGCAACTGTGGTCCTGGTCCCTTCTGCAATATCTCTTACAGCTTCAAATTCTGCCTTTGAATTGACAGGAAAACCCGCTTCGATAACATGAGTTCCCATTTCATCAAGCAAAGTGGCAATTTCTATTTTATCATTATATGAAAACGAAACATATGGCGATTGCTCACCATCTCTTAATGTTGTGTCAAAAATTCGAACTTCGGTAAATTCTGGTTCAACTGCTAACGTTCCCTGGAAGAAGTCGATCGCCCTGCGTTGGCGCAGAGATATCCTCATTTGAGTTCATCGTGAGTATCTGGAGACTAGAGCAGTTAATATAGCTATCGGAAGGAGTCTTTTTGCTTCCCCCCGTATAATTAAGAACATGGATACCTATGAACTCGACTTAGAATCTGTAGAAGAAGCGTTAGATCTATCTTCAGATCAGAAACTAGTCTTGGGCTTTCTCGACGGGGTTACTCCCGAATCCGAATGGATAAACGAATTAGAACTTGGGAATGTTTTGATTTTGCAAATAAAAGGGGAATTAGAAACTTTGATTCAAGAAATAGCTCCTTATGTTAAAGATAAAGGTGGCACTGCGATGCGATTTAGAGAATTCTTGATCCTTTCGCCCCCCAATATCTCTGTGGATAACACACGATTATCTTAAAACCCATCTCGTTTAATTGAGTTCCTCTTTTCGCGATGTAATTCTAGAATGGTTTCTGAAAGTATTCCCAACATCATAAATTGAGAACCAAACAGCAGGAAAAATGCCCCTATCATTATGATCACTTGGTGAATTTCGTCTCGATATAACCATTCAAAAATTGCATATCCTCCTATAATACATCCGGTTAATAATCCTGCCATGCCTATCATTCCAAAATAAAATAAAGGATTGCTAGTTTGGGCCAATTTATACAGCGTTTTGATTATTATTACTCCATCTTTAATGGGGTTTAATTTGGCAAAAGAATTATTTACCCTTGCCCTATAACTAATGGGTACTACTTCTGTTGAAATCCCCCTACTTGAACATCTTATACCTAGTTCAATTTCTATTCCAAACCCTTCTGAAGTTAGGAATAAATCTTCTACGGCATCCGTTCTAAATGCATGATATCCACTCAATACATCTTTAAAATCTTCCCCATTGACTTTAGAAAACAATATGTTGATCAATCTATTCCCAACTCGGTTCAATGGGGTCATTGCATCTGGGCCCATATCATGGAATCGATTGCCGATTGTGTGGTCCACTCCATTTTCCAATGGCTTGACCATATTCAACCCATCTTCTGGCAAGTATGTCCCATCTCCATCAACCATGAGAATTATGTCCGATTCAATCAATTGGAACGCTTCTATGACTGCATTTCCCTTTCCAATCCCCGATTGGATTGCCACTCTTGCTCCCTTTTGTTCCGCTTTCTCGCATGTCCCATCGACCGAACCACCATCTATGACAAGTATGTCTTGAAATCCATTTTGATAAAAACCTTCGATAACTGCCTCAATCGTCTCTACCTCATTCAATGTGGGGATCAATACACATGTCATTTCTTGGATTTTCATCTACACGATAATCATCCCGCAACCTGGAAAAACCTTCCCACTATGCCATAAAAACCAATTCAAAAGCACTCTATGAAATTCCACAACCTTTTAAATCTCACCTCTGTGAAAAACCTAAAGAGATTTTATAAATGATCTCCTTATAGTCACTATGGACATACTAGTAACCATTAGTTTGGTATTTTTACTAGCTACATTCATTCCTTATATATTCTATACATTAATTTTTCTTCTAAAACGACCAATTCCTCTGCCTACCACCAAACCTAGTACTTATCCCCCCGTAAGCATCGTATTGCCCACTTTTAACGAGTCTTCTATTATCAAAAAGAAACTCAAAGACATTTTTTCTTTAGATTATCCCCTCGATAAGATAGAACTAGTAGTAATAGATTCCAGCACAGACGATACTCCAGAAATCATCTCTTCGTTCTTTAAAGACATCCAAACCATCCAATTGATTCTAATCCAAGAGTCGAACAGAAGAGGACTTGCCATGGCACTCAACGAAGCCTATGCTGCAGCTACGCATGATATTGTGGTCAAAACCGATTGCGATTCCCTTCTCGACCCCTCTTGTCTAAAACAAGCAGTGTCTCATTTCTCGAACAAAACCGTAGGGGCAGTAACTGGAACTAATACGGAAGTAATAGGTGGGAGTCAGGTCGAATCAGATTACCGAAACATACAGTCTTATATACAACTTCTAGAATCCCATCTTGATTCTACATTCATTTTCCATGGTCCCTTTTCAGCCTTCCGCAAAAAATGCATAGTCCCAGTTTCTGAAGATTCATTGGCCGATGACACCGAACTCGCCCTCCTTATCCGGAGACAAAATTTTAAAGTCCTATTCGACCCTCATATAAAATTCAAAGAAGCGTCCCATTCTGCCTTTTGGAAAAGAAGATCTCAGAAAGACAGACGTGCAATGGGCCTCGTTAAAGTATTATTTCAGAATAAGGATATTCTTTTCAAATCTGGATTATATGGCTCCCTAATCTTGCCATTTAATTGGTGGTTTCTGATATTGTCCCCTTGGTTTATCCTATTCAGTCTGCTTGCAGTCACAGTCACCGCCTTTTCAATTTCCCCTCTCCTGTCTCTAACGATACCATTGAGTCTAATACTCTCCATATGGCTCGGACAAAAAGATTCACTCGGACCTCTGCAAATATTTTATTCGTTATTCGATACACAAGTATCTCTTTTACGTAGTCATTTCTTACTTTTAACTAACACTAATAAAACTGGAATCTGGGACGTTGACCCTGAATTAAGAGAGATGATGCAATGAAAATAGTTCAAGTTACTCCCCGATTCCATCCTAATATAGGGGGCGTCGAACACCACGTTGCATCTATCAGTGAGCGTATGGTGAAGCTAGGACATGAAGTAACTATATTCACACTGGACAAACGCAAAAATACACCTGCAATCTCTCGCGAAAACGGGGTGGAAATTCGTAGATTTTCCTACTCAAATTTACCCAAATTCCTCTATGCCATTCTCCAAACACCCAGTGATATCCTCCACGCCCACAATTACCATTCCCTCGTCCCCCTTCTCTCTGCCATCTCTAAGGGGAATAAACGCCTTTTTGTAACCTCTCACTACCATGGTGTGGGTTCTACAACATATACAAATATTTTACTCTCTCTCTACAAACCATTTGGATCTTGGTGTCTATCCCGAGCAAAATCTGTAATTGCAGTGAGTGATTGGGAGAAAAACCTTCTCTCAAATGAATTTAAAATCCAACCCACTTTAATTCCCAACGGAATAGACCCATCCCCTTTCCAACAACCACCATTTGAGCATGAGGGCCGTCCTTACATCCTGTGTGTTGGGCGACTAGAACCTTACAAAGGATTTCAACATGTCATTCGAGCGATGCAATTCCTACCTGACCACGATCTCGTTATTGTGGGTTCTGGAAACTATATGCCTTCTCTTGTTGATATAGCCACTCGATCCGGTGTTCAAAATCA
>MDTE01175664.1_pt1 | contig 16311 bp, 15 predicted proteins | sample 811231 | NCBI WGS metagenome assembly MDTE01 (sample SAMN05326651, study PRJNA326480) | marine metagenome | isolation source: seawater | place: Indian Ocean: Red Sea | collected 2010
AAACCTGAAGCTTTAAATTTAATAAATATCTATTCTGAAATTTCAAAAACAAGTTTAGACAAAGTTTTAAATGAGATGTCAGGTAAAGAATACTCATTCTTAAAAACAAAATTAACAGAACTTTTAATTAGTGAAATTACTCCAGTTGGGAAAGAGATCACAAAACTTTTGGGAGATAAGTCGCACTTAATGAAAATCTTGGAAAAAGGTAGAGAAAAAGCCAATTTTATCGCTGAGGAAAACCTAAAAAATATACGTGAAAAAGTAGGATTGATATAATATAAATTTTACATGATACAAACTCAGTCTACACCAAATCCTAACTCTCTTAAGTTTTTGTCTGAGAAAACTATTTCATCCATAGGTACAGAAGAATTTCAAAAAGATAAGTCAAAAAGTTTATCAAATTCATTTGTTAAAGAACTTCTTGAATTTAAAGGAGTTGAACTAGTTCTTTTATCTAAAAATTTTTTATCAGTAAAAAAAAAATGAAAATGTATCTTGGAGCGAGCTTAAACCAATGATTATTTCTCACTTGAACCATTATTTTGAAAACAATGATGAACCGATTCTAAAAGAAAAAAAACAATCAATTTCCTCAGAAGAAAATGATGAAACCGTAAAAAAAATTAAAGACGTTTTAGATACTAAAATTAGACCAGCAGTAGCTCGAGACGGAGGAGACATCAAGTTTAAATCATTTGAGAATGGAGTTGTGAAGGTTGAATTACAAGGAAGCTGTTCGGGATGTCCAAGTTCATTAATGACCTTAAAACAAGGTGTGCAAAATTTATTAAAGCATTACGTTAAAGAAGTTAATTCTGTGGAGGCTAGCTAGAATATGAAAAAAAAATTAAGTTATAGGGATAAGTTAATAGAGCTAGCCTATATTTATAATGTTAAAGAGATCCAAGATTATACGAAAAGAAGAAAAAATCTAACAACAGGTCAAATTGAGTTAATTTTAAAAAAAAATAAAATTGTAATTCCTAAGGATTTTAAAACTAGTTTTTTTAAAGAAAATTTCACTAAACCAATTTCAAAATTTAAAACAAGCATCATTGGTTACAAAGAAGAAAAAATTAAAGATAAAAATAGATTTTTTAGAAGAGTTGAAAACTATAAATACGATACTTCAAGAAAAATAAACCATGGTATAAACAACTTATGGAAAGGTGTAGGCAATACAGGAATAAATTTTCTTAATATTTTACCTACATTAGGCGTCACCATTGCAAAATTCTTTGGAGATCTTTTTACAGATGTATTTAATTCAATATACAATCAGCAGATCGATCAAAAAAGTGCTAGAAACGTAATAATTGGATTTTTTGTTGTCGCTGGAATAACTACAGCAATATTTGCAGGAGTTTCTGCTTACAAAAATTATGATTTTTCTGAAAAAAAAATAGAAACTAAAAAACCTGAGAAAAAGGAAAAACAAGTTATAAAAAAACCTGAAATTAAAGAAAAAAAAGAAACAAAAACTCCAGAAATTAAGGTTAAAAAAGAGGCTAAAAAACCAGAGCTTAAAGTTAAAAGAAATAACGTGGCTGAAGTAATATTACCAGATCTGAATTTAAAAACCGAGACAGTTATCCAACTTTTTAAAGATGTTGATTACGATCTAAGAACTGTGAGAAACGAAAAATTGGTAAAACCAATTTATTTTACACAGTTTCCCAGAGATTTGGATAACCTTCAAAGTGTTCAATTAAAAAAGGAAACATTTATAAAAATCGTTTTACCTTTAATTGTTGCTGAGAATGAAAAAATCTTAGATGATAGATTAAAACTTAAAACATTAATTGAAAAAAAATTTACAACAGATACTGAAAAACAGTGGTTACGACAAAAACTTTTAGAATATAAAGTTAAAAAAGGCAATCTAGAAGAGCTTCTTTTCAGAATGGATATGATCCCTGCCTCAATTGCCTTAGCACAGGCGGCAAAAGAAAGTGGATGGGGAACATCTAGATTCGCTTTAGAAGGAAACGCAATTTTTGGTCAATGGACATGGGACGGACAAGGAATCGCGCCACTAAAAAGAGATGGTGACAAAAATCACAAAATCCTTAAGTTTCCTATATTGAGAGCATCAGTAAAAGCATATAAAAATAACTTAAATACGCATAAGAGCTATTCAAAATTTAGAGAAAAAAGAAAACAATTAAGAGATAAAAAAAAGAGCATTACCGGATTATCTTTAACTGAAACTTTGAAAAACTATGCTCAAACCGGTTCTGAATATACAAAAATATTAAACCAAATAATAACACAAAATAGACTTTCTGATTTTGAGCGTGTAAGACTTGTAAATTCTGTAAAACAAATAGAATTAAATTCCTAGATTTATTTTTCACTCACCACGTATTGAATACCAAGCCATCTCCAATAGCCATCATTTTCCCTTAAAGAGCAATTAATTCTACCGCGTTCACCAATAAACTTTTCTGAAATATTAATCTCTAAAATATTTTCTTCAGTAAAGTTAATTTTTGAATTTCTCCATTTGTTACCTTCATTAGAAAAACAATTTATTTGATTTAAATTCTCAATATTTTCGTAGAAATGGATTTTGATTGTTGGAGGATTTTTGGATTGTAACAAATACCTATCCTCAGGCTGAATATCTTTATATTTAAAAGGGAGAGTCTTCATAAGAGTATTAAATCTTTTTACCTCACCATATTTTTCATTTATTGGAAATCTTGGAAGTTCCCAAAGATCTTTCGTTTCATCAATTACACCAGAATGTTGGCCAAAAGCATATTTAAAACCTAATTCTTTAATGATTTTTTTAAATTCTAAACTATATTCCCCAAATGGATAAGAAAAAAATTTAGAATTATTTCCTAAATTATTTTCAAAAATCTTAATTGATTTTAAAATATCGGCTTTTATAGTTTCAGAATTTTCATCAACAAGATATTCGTGAGAATGGCTATGGTTACCGATCTCAACGTTATCAGATTTATGTAGCTCTTTTATTTGACTCCAATTCATATAATTAAAGGATCCAACTTCTCTAGTATTGACAAATAAGATAAAGGGTATTTTTTTTTCTTTTAAAACTGGCCAAGCATTTTCATAAAAAGATAATAAGCCATCATCAATAGTAAGTAATATTTTTCTTTCATTTTTATTTTGTGAAAGACTTGTCTCAAAATTTTTAGGATGTATAAATTTTATGCCTTGACTTTCTATGATACTGATATGCTCTTTAAATACGTCCATTTGTATATTTGTGGATGGGTACTTACTCTCATTAAACCTATGATACATGATCGATATAAGACCAAAATCATTAAAAATTTTGTTTTTTGACGCAAATAACTTTGATTGATATAGGTCAGTAGTTATAATAACAAAACAAATGATAAACAATTTTTTAATAATCGATTGCATTGGAAAAGATGATAAATTAGGTTTAAGGATAAATAAAGATTTTTTTATTCGTAATTTGAAAAAAAAAAAAAATAAAAATGAGGATCTAATAATAGAGTTGATTGATTTTCTTAACACACATAAGGTAATGCTAGATAACAGTTTTGCTGTAATTGTAAATCAAGGACCGGGTAGTTTTTCAGCTATAAGGATATCATTGGCAGTTGCAAAAGGTCTTGAAATTGCAAAAAAAGTAAAGTTGTTTGGATATAAAGACATTGATTTAAAGGCTTTTAGCGAAGAAAACATAGAAAGATTATTGTCAAAAAATTTGATCGAAAAAAAATTGATTAAACCTATATACTTTAGTTAAAATAAGTAATGAGTATCATTGAAGAAAAGTGCAAACAAAAAGGTGTCAGGCTTACTGATCAAAGGAAAGTAATAGCTAAAATTTTATCTGAGTCGAAAGAGGTATATGGATCTAAAGATCATCCAGATGTTGATGAATTGCACAAAAGAGTTTCAACATTAGATGATAAAATTAGCATAGCAACTGTTTATAGAACAGTAAAACTTTTTGAAGAAGCTGGAATACTAGTTAAACACGATTTCAAAGCAGGAAAAGCAAGATATGAAATTAATGACGACCATAATCACTTAATCGACATAAACAGCGGAGAAATAGTTGAATTTGTAGATAAAGATATTGAAGAACTGCAAAAAAAAATTGCAAAAAAACTAGGATACAATTTAGTGGACCACAAACTTGAACTTTACGGTTCGAAAATCAAAAAGTAATTTGGAAAAAAAAATTTTCATAAAAACATTCGGTTGTCAGATGAACGAATATGACAGTAATCGTATTTATGATATTGCAAAAAAAATAAATTATAAAAAAACTAAAAATATTGAACACGCAGACTGTTATATACTTAACACATGTCACATAAGAGAAAAGGCAACAGATAAAGTTTACCATGATATTGGCAGGCTAAAAAAAATATTTAAAGGCAAGAAAAAACCGATTGTAATTATTACTGGCTGTGTTGCTCAAGCCGAGGGAGATATTTTATTAAAAAATGAAAAATATATCGATGCAATTTTAGGACCTCAGTCTTATCATCTACTTTATGAAACTTTATCTAATATTGAAAAAAAAATAAATAAACTTAATTTTACCGAATTCGATGTAAATGAAAAATTTGATAACTTAAATAGTATTAAAAATTCTTGTAGTGATGTTTCATCATTTTTGACTGTTCAAGAGGGATGTAACAAATTTTGTAAATTCTGTGTAGTTCCGTATACTCGAGGTCCTGAGTTTTCAAGATCAATTGATGAATTATTTAATGAGTGTAATGATTTAGTAAAAAATGGAGTGAAAGAAATTACTTTATTAGGTCAAAATGTTAATGCGTATTATCATCAAGGAAATAAACTCTCAAAATTGATTGAAAAAATTTCAAGCATTAAAAACCTTGAAAGAATTAGATACACAACTTCACATCCTTTAGACTTTACAGAAGATTTAATCGAGGCTCATAAAAATTTTAGAAAATTAATGCCACATATTCATCTCCCTATTCAAAGTGGTTCGGACAAAATTCTAAAGCAAATGAACAGAAAGCATACAACAAAAGAATACTTAGATATTATTTATAAATTAAAAAAAAATAATCCTGAAATTAAGTTTTCTAGTGACTTTATAATTGGATACCCAGGTGAAACAGATAAAGATTTTGAGGAAACTTTAAAATTACTGAATGAGGTAAAATATATTAATTCATATTCGTTTATTTTTAGTCCTAGGCCAGGCACCCCGTCAGCTAATATGGCGAAAGTCGATTATAATGTAGCTAAAGAAAGGCTAGTTATATTTCAAAGAATTGCAGAAGAAATTAAGATTAATTATAGAAAAAGTCTTTTTAATAAAATAAGTTCAGTTCTATTTGAAAATAGGATGAAAAACAATTTAGATTTTTTTGGAAGAGATCAATTTTCTAACTCGATAGTCGTTAAAACGAATAAAAATTTAAAAGGTAAAATTAAAAGTGTAAAAATTACTGGCGGAAATCAAAATACTTTGTTTGGCGAAATTGATGATGTCCCAGAGAAAGAGATTTTTGCTGCTTGATTATGTCTGAACTTACTAAGTTAAATCAAAATCTGATTGTAAAAAAAATTGATAAAGAAACAGTTAACCTTCAAATAACTAATAATGAAATACTTTTATCCGTTGTTGGACAATTTGATCAAAATTTAAAGGATCTAGCAAAGCTAACAGATACCAGAGTATTTTTCAGAGGCAATTCTATAACTTGTAAAGGAAATAGGGAAAAAATAGAGGTTTTCTGTGAGGCAATAAAGTTTTTAATAGATAAATATTTTTTAACAAAAATTATTGAAAAAGAAGATATAATATTATCAGTGAAAAAAAATATCGAATTAGAAGATTCAAATGTCAAATCATTTAAACAACTAATTAAAACACCTAGGAAATCGGTTATTGCTAGATCAGAAAAACAATCAGATTATATAAAAGCTTTAAAAGAAAATGATATTGTAATGTCATTAGGCCCTGCAGGAACAGGGAAAAGTTTTTTAGCAGTTTCTGTTGCGGTGACTATGTTGATGGAAAAAAAAATTGAGAGAGTTATTCTATCCAGACCTGCAGTGGAAGCTGGAGAAAAGTTAGGATTTCTCCCTGGGGATATGAAGGAAAAAGTCGATCCATATTTGAGGCCTTTATATGATGCTTTGTACGAGCTATTTGGAGTAGATAAAGTTGATAAAAAAATTGAAAGTGGTGAAATAGAAATAGCCCCACTAGCTTTTATGAGGGGGAGAACTTTAAAAAATTGTTTTGCAATTCTTGATGAAGCTCAAAATGCTACCGAGACACAAATTAAAATGTTTTTAACAAGAATTGGAGAAAATTCAAAACTTGTAGTAAATGGAGATCCTACTCAAATTGATTTAATCAATAAATTTGACTCAGGTCTGATAAAATCGAAAAATATTTTAAAAAATTTAAAAGAAATAAAAATTATTGAATTTGATCACAATGATGTAGTCAGACATCCATTAGTTTCAAAAATTATTAGAGCTTACAATAATAAAAGCGCTGATGATTAAGATTAACACTATTTCAAATAATAAAACGTGGTACAAATATATTAAAAATCCAGATATATTTATTCAAAATAAGATAAATAAATTAAACAAAAAATTTAAGAAATATGGCAATAATAATATTTTTTGTACGCTTTTATTATCTGGAGACAAAGAAATAAAAAAACTAAACAAGAAATTTAGAAATAAAAATAAATCGACTGATGTTTTGTCGTTTCCATTTTATAACAAACAAGAATTAAGAAATAAATTAAAAAAAGATAAAGAAATTTATTTAGGTGATATAATTGTGAATTTAAATAAAATTGTAAATAAAAATAATAAATCTATTTTTAAATCTGAATTTGATAAACTTTGGATACATGGTTTAGTCCATCTCTTCGGATACAACCATAAAAGAGATAAAGATTTTAATAATATGATTAGAATTGAGAGAAAATTTCTTTCATATTTAAATTAGATGTTTGAAAAATATCTCGATAACCGTCTTATTACTTTACTGCTTTTACCTTTCGCAATCGGATCATTGTCAGTTTTATCTTTCCAACCCTTTAATTTTACTTTAATAAATTTTTTTATTTTACCTCTATTTTTCTATTTAATTGTTTATATAAAAAAAAAATCTAAAAGTACCTATAGAAAAAAACCCTTCAAAAAAAATTTATTTATTTTTGGGACTTCATTTGGATTCGGATTCTTTTTTAGTGGACTTTACTGGATAACCTTTTCACTGACTTTTGATGATAGTTTCAAGTTTTTAATTCCGTTAGGCTTATTTTTAATACCATTATTTTTAAGTTTGTTTTTTTCTTTAATAGTTCTTTTAATTGGGCCATTTTTAAATTTTAATATTATTTCTTTACTCCTTTTATCTGCTAGTCTCGGTGCCTCTGATTATTTTAGATCTAAAATCTTAACAGGTTTCCCTTGGAATTTATGGGCTTACAGTTACTCGTGGTCTAATGAAATAATTCAATTTCTTAATAAATTTGGATTGTTCGCTTTTAATCTGATAATTATTACTATTTTTACTCTTCCAGCAGTAATATTTTTTAAAATCAATTACAAAAAAAAGCTGGTTTGTCTATTTTCTATACCTCTTACTTTATTTTTTCTTTATGTATATGGAAATTATTCTATAAATAAGAATCGACTAAATCTAGAATCAGTAAACCAAAAATATAATATTAAGGTCATTTCTCCGAATTTTGAATTAAAGTACGGCCTCACAATTGAGGATCTTGAAAACAGATTAAAAAAGTTAGTCAGAATAAGCGATCCAATAAAAGGAGAAAAAACACTTTTTGTTTGGCCAGAAGGAGTATTTAGCGGTTACAGTTACAGAGAAATAATAAAATTTGAAAGAATTTTTTCAAAAAATTTTGATAAAGATCATTACATTATATTTGGAGTAAATAGATTTAATGAGGAAAAAAAAGCCTATTACAACAGTCTTTTAGTTGTAAATAAGGATTTTAAAATTTTGCAAGAATATAAAAAACAAAAACTTGTTCCGTTTGGAGAGTTTTTACCTTTCGAAAAATTTTTTAAAAAGATTGGCCTCAAAAAAATTACCGAAGGTCATGGGTCATTTTTAAGAGGAGATAAACAAGAAAATCTTAAAGTTGATGAAATGAATATTTTGCCACTCATTTGTTATGAAATTATTTTTACAAAATTTATTCAAGTTTCTAATATTAATTCCAATTTAATAATAAATATTTCTGAAGATGGCTGGTTTGGTAATTCAATTGGTCCTCATCAGCATTTTGCAAAGGCTATTTTTAGATCAATAGAACATAATTCTTTTTTAGTAAGATCGGCTAATAAAGGTTTTAGCGCCATAATTAATAACAAAGGTGAAGTAATAAAAAGATTGAATCCCAATGAAGCTGGTAATATCGAGCTAGAGGTACCTTTAATTAAATCTAGTAATAAAAATAGAAATGATTTGATATTTTTCTTACTTTTATTTACATATATTGCGATCTTTAATTTTTATAGAAAAAATAATGACAATTAATAATTATCTATTTACAAGCGAGTCTGTTTCTGAAGGTCATCCTGATAAAGTCTGTGATAGAATATCAGACATGGTCGTAGACTCTTATTTGTCAAAAGATCCATTTTCTAGAGTGGCGTGTGAAACTTTAACTACAACAAATAAAGTTGTATTAGCTGGAGAAATTAGAGCTCCAAAAATTAATAAAGAAAAAATAATTGAAAAAGTCAGAGCCTGTATTAAAGATATTGGTTACGATCAATCGGGGTTTAGTTGGAAATCTGCAAATATTGAAACTTTCTTACACGAACAATCAAAGGACATAGCAATGGGCGTGGACTCTAAGGATAATAAAGATGAAGGTGCAGGTGATCAAGGAATTATGTTTGGATATGCGTGCAAGGAAACAGAGGATCTAATGCCAGCTCCAATTCACTTCTCACATAAAATTTTAAGACTTATGGCACATGATAGAAAAAATGGCAATTTAAAGGGAATTGAACCTGACTCTAAAAGTCAAGTCACTATGTTATATGAAAAAAATCTTCCTGTTAAAGTGACTTCAGTTGTTATATCAACTCAACACTCAAAAGACTTAAATCAAGATCAAGTAAGGGAGTTGATAGTTCCTTATATAAAAAAATCAATTCCACAAAATTTTTTAGATGGTTTAAAGAATGAGGAAATCTATATTAATCCTACCGGTCAATTCATAATTGGTGGACCTGATGGAGACACAGGTTTAACAGGAAGAAAAATTATTGTTGACACATATGGTGGCGCAGCACCACATGGTGGGGGAGCATTTTCGGGAAAAGACCCAACTAAAGTTGATAGATCTGCTGCTTATGTTTCAAGATATCTTGCTAAAAACATTGTTTCATCTGGCGTATCAGATAAATGCTTAATACAACTTGCTTATGCTATCGGTGTATCTAAACCTCTTTCAATTTTTATAAAATTAGCTGATGGCGATGAGTCAAAAGTTGAGACTATAAAAAAAATTATAAACAAAAACTTTGATCTATCCCCAAGAGGAATAAGGGAAATGTTGAAGTTGAATAATCCTATATATGAGGTTACATCTGCATATGGTCACTTTGGAAGAAAACCAACAAATAAAGGTGAATTTTCTTGGGAAAAGACTGATAAACAAGATTTATTTAAACTGTAATCTTGAAAAAACCTTAATTTTCTTTTAAGAAGATATTTACATAATTAATTAATTCAAAATGGGCTTTAGCCCATTTTTTTTTAGGAGCATTAAAAATGTTGAATAGAGGTTTAGATAAACTTGAATTACTAAGAATAGTTGAGGCTGTAGCAAACGAAAAATCTATTGATAAAGAGCTAGTTATCGGGTCAATGGAAAGCGCTATCCAGAAGGCGGCATTAACGAAATTTGGTAATGACAACAATATTGAAGTGGTGATTGATAGAGAGAGCGGAGAAATTAAAATACAAAAAGTGTTAGAAGTTGTTGAAAAAGTTGAGGATCCTGCAAGAGAAATAACTTTAAATGACGCAAAAAAAATTGAAGCAAACAGTGATAAGATCAAGGTAGGCTTTAAGATTTACGAAGATTTACCCCAAGTCGATTTTGGAAGAATAGCAGCTCAAAGTGCTAAACAAGTTATTAGCAGTAGAGTAAGAGAGGCAGAAAAAAATAGACAATACAAAGATTTTATTGACAAACAAGGTCAAATACTCAGCGGTATAATTAAGAGATTAGAATATGGAAATGTAATCGTTGATTTAGGTAAAGCCGAAGGTGTTATCAAGAAAGACGAGCTAATTCCGAGAGAAATTCTTAAAACTGGCGACAGAGTCAAAGCATATTGCTATGAAGTTAAAAACGAACTTAAAGGTCATCAAATATTTTTATCAAGAGCTCACCCACAATTCTTGGCAAGATTATTTTTTCAAGAAGTCCCTGAAATTTATGAGGGAACAATCGAAATAAAGTCCGTAGCAAGAGATCCTGGTAGTAGAGCAAAAATTTGTGTTCATTCTCAAGACTCATCAATTGATCCAGTCGGCGCTTGTGTCGGTATGAGAGGAAGTAGGGTTCAAACAATCGTTAATGAGTTACACGGTGAAAAAATAGATATTATTAAATGGACAGAAGATCTACCTACTCTTATTTCTGAGTCGTTATCACCGGCTGAAATTCAAAAGGTATTAATTGATCAAGAAAACAAAAGAATTGATATCATTCTGAGTGAGGAAAATTTAAGTAAAGCCATTGGAAGAAGAGGACAAAACGTTCGCTTAGCATCAAAATTGACCAATTATGAAATAGATATTTTAACTGATAAAGAGGACTCTGAAAGAAGACAGGCGGAGTTTAAAGATAGAACAGAGACATTAATTAAAAATCTTGAAGTTGATGAAACTTTAGGCCAACTTCTCGTTTCTGAAGGTTTTACCTCCACAGAAGAAATATCCCAAGCAACACCAGAAGATATCTCAAAAATTGATGCAATTGACGAGGAGACAGCTAAGGAGCTTATAAACAGATCAAAAGAGACATTGCTAAAAGAGAAGGAGGCAATTGCAGTTAAATTAAAAGAACTTGGAGTGGAAGAAAAATTAATTAATTTGAAAGGTATGACACAAGGTATGTTAGTTATTCTAGGTCAAAAAAATATAAAGAAACTTAATGATTTTGCAGATCTATCTTCAGATGAGTTAATAGGCGGTTTCGATGAAATTAAAGGAAAAAAGATAAGAATAGAAGGCTATTTAGAGGAATTTTCATTATCAAGAAAAGAAGCCGATGACTTAATTATGGCTGCGAGAGAAATAGCTTACAATTAATGATATGGATAAAGAAAAAAAAAAGACACTTACTATTTCAACAAATTTAAAAAAAAAAATAGATACCAGTGCCATTTCTACTGGTACGAAAAAATCATATTTAGTCGAGAAAAAGAAACCTTTTAGACCCAATAAAACAATAAACAGAAATACTAGCACTACAAAAACTAACTTTGGTCAAGATATTAAAAAGAAAAACTTCGGCAGAAAATTCGTTGAACAACAAGCAACAAAAGATTTTATAAAAAAAGATAATAAGCCTGCAGGGAAAAGTAAACTAAAGCTAAAGGGACCTGTAGATAAAAGAGACTTTAAACTTACTGTTTCAAGGGCGTTAAACGTAGAGGAAATAGAAATTAAACAAAGAAGTTTAGCTTCAGTAAAAAGAGCTAGACTTAAAGAAAAGAAAAGTAAGCCAGATAGTGAAGAAAAAAAAGAATTCAAAAAAGTTTTCAGGGATGTAAAAATACCTGAACAAATCACTATTCAAGAACTATCCAATCGAATGGCTGAAAAATCTAGCGATATAATCAAATTTTTATTTAATATGAAAGTGGTTGCAACAATCAATCATAACATAGATAAAGAAACTGCTGAATATATTGTAAAAGAATTTGGCCATAATCCTATTATTGAAGAAGAACCTTATATTAAAACCAATAAAAAAAAAGCTGTACTTGGTGGTGACGTAAGAACTAGACCACCTGTAGTTACAATTATGGGTCACGTAGACCACGGCAAAACTTCTTTGCTTGATGCTTTACGTGATACAGATGTAGTTTCAAGTGAGCATGGAGGTATCACTCAACATATTGGTGCTTATCAAGTAAAAGCTGGAAATAATAAACTTATTACATTTATTGACACCCCAGGTCATGCTGCGTTTACTGAAATGAGGGCAAGAGGATCAAAAATTACAGATATTGTTATTTTAGTAGTTGCAGCAAATGATGGAATAAAACCTCAAACAGTAGAGGCAATAAAACACGCAAAAGCTGCAAAGGTTCCTATAATAGTCGCTATAAACAAATGCGATTTACCAGAAAAAAATATAAGTAAAATTAAAAATGAAATGATGCAGTACGAGTTAGTTGCTGAAGATTTAAGCGGTGATACACTGTTTGTAGAAGTTTCAGCGTTAAAAAAAGAAAATTTAGATAAGCTGAAAGAGGCGATATTACTTCAGTCTGAAATATTAGACTTAAAAGCTTCATATACTGATCAAGCTAAAGGAGTTGTGATTGAGTCAAAAATTGATAAAGGTAAAGGACCCGTTTCAACAGTGTTAATTAGTAATGGAAAACTAAAAAAAGGTGACCATTTCATTTGTGGAAATACGTGGGGAAAAATTAGAGCGATGATTGATTATGAAGGTAAAATGGTCGATGAGGCTCTTCCGTCAACTCCAGTTGAAATTTTAGGAATGAATAGTTCTGCTAATGCGGGGGTGGAGTTAAATGTTACAAAAAATGAAGATGAGGCTAAAGAGATGCTTGAATTTAATAAGAAAAATTCCTCAAATAAAAAACTTTTACCCAAAGATAAAACTACTTTGTTTGAGAATAATAAAAGTAAAGATGAGCTTAATATAATTCTTAAGTCAGATGTGCAAGGATCAAGCGAAGCATTGAAAATGGCAATCGAAAAAATAGAACATAAAGAAGTTGAAGCTAAAATAATTTTATCTGACGTTGGTATGATAAACGAGACTGATGTTTCATTAGCAAAAGCATCTAATGCACTATTAATTGGTTTTAATATAAAACCAAATAGAGAAGCAAAAAAACTTGCGGAGGAACAAAAAATTGAAATAAAATATTTTAATATAATTTATGAAGCACTAGACTACATTGAAAAATCTTTATCTGGTTTGCTTGAACCTGATATTAAAGAAATAATTTTAGGCAGTGCTGAAATTCAAAAAATTTTTAAAGTTTCTAATGCAGGTAAAATTGCTGGCTCAAAAGTTATAACTGGAGAAATAAAAAGTAAATCTAAAGCTAGGATTATAAGAGATGGAGTGGTTGTCTTTAATAGTGAAATCGTTTCGATTTTTAGAGAAAAAAATCAGGTTAAAGAGGTTGGAGCAGGGCTAGAATGCGGTATTAGCATTAAAGATTTTATAGATTTTAAAGAGAAAGATGTAATAGAGTCTTATTCCTCAGAGGAAATAAGGAGGTCAATTTAAATGAATGATCAATATTCTCAAAGAGCATTTAGTCAAAGACAGCTGAGAGTTGGAGAATTAGTAAAACAAAACCTAGGTGAACTTTTTCTTAGAAATGAGGCTAAAATACCTAACATAAACTCAAAATTGGTAACAGTGACAGAGGTAAGGATGACCCCTGACCTTAAAACGGCAAGAGTTTACGTAATCCCTTTAGGCGGGGTCGAGACTAAAGAAACAGTAAAAATCTTGACTGAGTACTCCCATCTTGTTAGAAAAGCTTTATCTAAAAGGCTTGATATTAAGTTTCTTCCGAAACTCACATTTGTAGAAGATAACTCATTTGAATATGCTGAAAAGATTGAGAAAATTATAAGAAACAATAAAAATTATGATAAAGAAAAAAAAAGATATAATTAAAACTTTAGCCACACATTCAAAGGATGTTGGCTCAGCTGAAGTTCAAATTGGATTGTTGACCGAAAAGATTTCACAATTATCAGTTCATTTTAAAAAATTTAAAAAGGACAAACATTCAACTTTAGGTTTGGCTAAATCAGTAAATAAAAGAAAAAAACTTCTTGCTTATTTGAAAAAGAAAAATACTGACTCATATCAAAAAGTTATTAAACAACTAAATTTAAGGAAATAATGTTCAAAATTCATAAGGAAGAAATAGAAGTTAATGGTAAAAAATTAACTTTAGAGACAGGAAAAATTGCACGCCAAGCTGACGGAGCTATTATCGCTACTTTAGGTGAAACAGTAGTAATTGCTACAGCAGTAGGAGCAAAGAAAGTTGCAGATGGTCAGGATTATTTTCCGCTGTCAGTAAACTATCAGGAAAAATATTATGCTGCTGGTAAAATTCCTGGAGGATATTTTAAAAGAGAAGCTCGACCAACCGAAGCTGAAACTTTAGTCTCTCGATTGATAGACAGACCAATAAGACCATTATTTCCATCTGGTTTTATGAATGAGGTGCAAGTCCTACCTACAGTTTTATCTTACGATAGTGAAAATCAGCCGGATATATTATCAATAATTGCCTCCTCAGCAGCTTTAGCTATTTCAGGATTACCATTTATGGGACCAATAGCTGCAAGTAGAGTAGGATATAAGGATGGTAAGTACTTACTAAACCCTTCGCTAGAAGAATTAAAAGAGTCTGAATTAGATTTAGTAGTGGCAGGTACTAAGGATGCAGTTTTAATGGTAGAGTCGGAAACTTCAGGCTTAACCGAAAAAGTTATGTTAGATGCAGTAAAATTTGGTCACCAAAAATTTGTACCAATTATAGAAGCGATTGAAAAATTAGCAAAAAAAGCTGGAAAACCTAAATGGGAGGTTGAAGAAGTAGATCATTCTGAAATTAAAAAGAAAATTACCGAAAAATTTGAAAACGGATTAAGAAAAGCGTTTAAAGAAATAGATAAGAAAAAAAGATCTACAGCTATTTCTGAAATAGAGTCTCAATGTAAAGAAATGTTTGTAGAAGATGAAACAATTACAGAAAATCAAGTAATGAATCAATTAAAATCTGTAGAAAAAGATATTGTGAGAACTGCTATCTTAAAAGAAAAGAAAAGAATAGACGGAAGAGGTTTAGCAGATGTAAGACAGATTAAATGTGAAGTTGGTGTTTTGCCAAGAACACATGGCTCAGCTCTTTTCACTAGAGGAGAAACGCAAGCTCTTGTAGTAACTACACTTGGTATGACCGATGACGAACAAAGGCTTGAAAGTTTGGAAGGAATGCAAAGATCTAATTTTATGTTGCATTACAATTTTCCACCTTTTTCTGTTGGAGAATGTGGAAGAATAGGAACTGGAAGAAGAGAAATTGGTCATGGAAAGTTAGCATGGAGAGCTATAAATTCATCTTTGCCATCGAAAGATAATTTTCCTTACACATTGAGAGTAGTTTCAGAGATAACAGAGTCTAATGGATCTTCGTCTATGGCAACGGTTTGTGGAACCTCATTATCATTAATGGACGCAGGAGTTCCAATTAAAGAGCCCGTAGCCGGAATTGCGATGGGATTAATAAAAGAAGGTGACGACTTTTCTGTACTGTCTGATATTTTGGGAGACGAAGACCATCTAGGTGACATGGATTTCAAGGTAGCTGGTACTAAAAACGGAATTACTTCACTTCAGATGGATATCAAAATAACTGGTATAACTTTTGAGATCATGGAAAAAGCTTTAGATCAAGCAAAAGGTGGTAGAGAATATATTTTAGGTGAAATGAATAAAGCTATAAAAACATCAAGAAAAGAGTTCTCAAAACACACTCCAAAAATGGAAACAATTAAAGTAGACAAGAAAGATATAGCCACTGTAATTGGAAAAGGTGGAGCAACAATCAGAGAAATTGTTGAGACATCAGGAGCTAAAGTCGACGTGAAGGATACTGGCGAAGTAACAGTTGCTGCTCCGGATGAAGCTTCAAGAAATAAGGCTATTGAATTCATTAAAAATTTAATTGCTAAACCTGAAATGGGAAAAATTTACAAAGGTAAAGTTGTAAAAATTATGGAGTTTGGAGCTTTTGTAAACTTTTTAGGAAAACAAGATGGACTTGTACATATTTCAGAATTAGCTGATAAAAGGGTCGCAAAAGTTGGTGATGTTGTGAAAGAGGGAGATGAAGTCTCCGTGAAAGTGGTTGGATTCGATAGAGGAAAAGTAAAATTGTCAATGAAACAAGCTTCTGCCTAGACCATGTTCTTAGGGTCAGGCATTCCCACTTTATTATAACCAGCATCAACATAGTGAATTTCACCGGTAACCCCAG
>MDTE01178273.1_pt1 | contig 16310 bp, 16 predicted proteins | sample 811231 | NCBI WGS metagenome assembly MDTE01 (sample SAMN05326651, study PRJNA326480) | marine metagenome | isolation source: seawater | place: Indian Ocean: Red Sea | collected 2010
TTGTTGATGTTTCATACCTTCTGATTTATGGGACATTAGATGATTTAGAAAAAAAAGAAAAATTTAGATTATCAATTCGTAAACATGCAAGTCTTCCAGAAGATATGAAACGTTTTTTTGATGGTTTCCCATCAAGTGCTCATCCTATGGCAATACTTTCTTCAATGGTGACGGCATTATCTACATTTAATCCAAATAGTGATAGTCATGAAGAAGGTATAATTGATCAAAATATAGTTAGACTACTTGCAAAGGTTAAAACGATTGCAGCATATTCATATAGAAAATCACATGGATTGCCATTTATTTATCCAAATCCAGATTTGTCATATGTTGATAATTTTTTACATATGATGTTTTCAGATTCAGAACAAGATTATCATAGTAATTCAGTAATGGCAGATGCTTTAAATTTACTTTTGATATTACACGCCGATCATGAACAAAATTGTTCTACATCAACTGTTAGAATGGCTGGTAGTAGCCATGCTGATCTCTTTGCAACGATTTCTGCAGGCATATCCGCATTATGGGGTCCCCGTCATGGAGGTGCAAATCAAGCAGTTATTGAAATGCTTCAAAAAATTGATGAAGATGGTGGTGATTATAAAAAATATGTTGAGATGGCAAAAGACAAAAACAGTGATTTTAGACTTATGGGATTTGGACATCGTGTATATAAAAACTATGATCCTAGGGCAAAAGTGTTAAAAAAAGCAGCCAGCTCAGTATTAGATCAATTAAAAATCGAAGATCCATTATTAGATATTGCAAGAGAGCTTGAAGAGATTGCTCTTAATGATGAGTATTTTATTTCACGAAAATTATACCCTAATGTTGATTTTTATTCAGGAATTATATATAGAGCAATGGGTATTCCAACTAATATGTTTACAGTTATGTTTGCACTAGGTCGATTACCAGGTTGGTTAGCACATTGGAGAGAGATGATAGTTGATCCTAAATCAAAAATAAATCGTCCTAGACAAATTTATACTGGCCCGGTAGACAAAGAAATATAATTAATGAAACAATATATTAAATTAGTTGAAACAGTTCTTGATAAAGGAGTATTAAAAACAAATAGAACAGGCATCAATACGCTTATGTATTTTGGGTTTCATTATAAAGTTGACCTATCAAAAGGCTTCCCCTTATTAACAACTAAAAAAGTTTTTTTTAATTCTGTAGTAAGAGAACTGCTATGGTATTTAAAAGGTGAAACACATATTCGAAATTTAAGGGAACATACCAAAATTTGGGATGCATGGACATCTGAAGAGAAAAAATGGGAAATTGGTAAAATGTATGGATATCAATGGGTTAAATGGGAAAAGTTTAAAGAAAAAGAAGATGGGTCAATTGAAAAAACCTATATTAATCAGATTAAAGAAGTTATTGATCTAATTAAAAATAGCCCAGATTCTAGACGTATGGTTGTAACCGCTTGGAATCCTTCAGTACTAGATGAAATAGCATTACCAAGCTGTCATGCTTTTTTTATTTTTAATGTATGTAATGGTAAACTTAATTGTCATTTAACTCAAAGAAGTGGAGATATAGCACTTGGTATTCCTTTTAATTTAGCGTGTTATGCGACGCTGACTCAAATGATTGCACAAGAAACAAATCTTGAATTAGGCGAATTCTCACATTATATCAATGATGCGCATATTTATGAAGATCATATTGATGGATTAAAAGAGCAAATTCAAAGAACACCATATGATTTACCTATATTAAAGATTAAAGAAAAGCCATTTTGGGAGCTTCAGTTTGAGGATTTTGAACTACTTAATTATAAACATCATCCAATAATTAAATTTCCAGTTGCTGTTTAATATGGATATCCATTTAATTTGGGCTCAAGATAAAAATGGTGGAATTGGAAAAAGTGGCAAGCTGCCTTGGCACATATCAGAAGATTTAAAAAACTTTAAAAAAATCACCCTAAATTCAGTAATTATTATGGGAAGAAAAACATGGGATTCCTTACCATTCAAGCCTCTTCCAAATCGTCGTAATATTATTTTATCAAACAAAAAAAGAAAAGATGTTGAGGCTTATGATAGTATTGATAAATGCCTTAATGTTTTAGAGTCTGAAGGGATTAAAAATCTTTTTGTAATAGGTGGGCATAGTATTTATAAATCCTTCTATTCTAAAGCTTCAATACTTCATTTAACCATGGTTAATATTAAAACAGATGGCATTGATACATTCTTTCCTATATCTATAAATCAAATACAAAAAGATTTCATTCAAATTGAAAAAAAAGTATTGAATCAAAATTCAACTTATTATAAATGGATAGTAAAATAAAAAAGCGCTTTTACAAAGCGCTTTTTTATAAGGAGGATGAATTGAAGTGTGAAAGGGGTAAAAAAAAACCCCTTTTCGATTTAACGAAAAGGGGAATTTTATACAAAACATTTAAACCTATTCGCTAAGCTTACAAACCCCCTCCACAACAACAATCAGCTTGACTATTGTTAATTATTAACGAATGATATAAATGTTTTAATTGCATACGTCTAGAATATACTAATAAAATTAAAAGGTTGGGGAAAATAGTTTTATTAATCGAGATTGTGTGATTAAAATCACATATTTAGCATTGTTGATAAGTCAGATTCAGTTATGATTTTTATATTAAGTTCGTTTGCCTTGGTTACTTTATTTTGTCCTGGATTTTCTCCTAAAATTAAATAATCAGTTTTACTACTAATACTAGAAGAAACGCTTGCTCCAGACTCCTCTAATTTAGATTTTAGTTGACTGCGACTCATATTATTAATCGTACCTGTAATTACAAATTTAATATCTTTAAGAGTAGTAGATTTTCTAACTTCTTCTTTAAACTTTAACCCAGAATTAATACATCTATTAATCATTTCTAAATTTGTTTGATTATTAAAAAAATCAATAATTGATTTAGCCATAATATCTCCAACTTCATTAATGTCAATAAGATTTTCAATAGTTACATTTTCTAATTTTTCAATTGTATGAAATTGTTGTGCTAATATTTTTGATGCATTCTCTCCAATATTTCTAATTCCAAGTCCATGAATAAAACGCCATAAATTAGTATGTTTTGATTTTTCAATTGCTGTAATAACATTATCTGTAGATTTTTGTCCCATACGTTCGATATTAATTAAATCTGATGATTGTAAATAAAAAATATCAGATATATCATGTATTAAATTATTTTCAATTAATTGTTCAACTAGCTTTGTTCCTAATCCATCAATATCCATACAATTTTTTGACACAAAATGCTGTATTCTTCCTTTTTGCTGTTCAGGGCATACATATGTATTTAAACATCGTAAAACAGCTTCATTTTCTAATTTTTCAAGTTTAAAACCACATGATGGACATTCTTGAGGCAGGCTATATTTTTTTGTATCTGAACCTCTTTTTTCATGTACTACCTTAACTACCTCTGGAATTACATCGCCTGCTCGTTGTACTAAAACAGTATCTCCAATCCGCACATCTTTTCGATTGATTTCATCTTGATTATGTAATGTTGCGTTTGAGATTGTGACTCCACCAATATTGATGGGGTATAACTTTGCAACAGGAGTAACAGCTCCAGTTCTACCAATACTAGTCTCTATATTTAAAATAGTTGTTGTTCCTTGTTCAGCTTTTAGTTTACCTGCAATAGCCCATCTAGGAGACCGGCTTCTTTCTCCGAGCTTATTTTGCAAATCAAATGAATTAACTTTAAAAACAACACCATCAATATCATAATCTAAACTTTGTCGTTTTTCTTCCATTAAATCATAATAGGATAGAATAAAATCAAGCCCTATGCCTTTTTTAATAAGCTGGTTAACAGGTAAGCCCCATTTTGGAAGCATATTAATAAAATCAAATTGTGATTTAATAGCTTTGCCATTAATAGATCCGCATCCATAAAAATTTACCATTAATGGACGATTTGCTGTAATTCTAGAATCTAACTGTCTTAAACTTCCAGACGCACAATTACGAGCGTTCGCAAAGATACTTTCTTCATTTGAAATTCTAGTTTGATTTAAAACTTTAAAGTCACTTTTTTTAATAAAAACTTCACCTCGAACTTCAAGTAAATCTGGGATTTTATTTTTATTAAATAATCTTAATGGAATTGATTTGATAGTTTTTATGTTAGATGAAATGTTTTCTCCAACAATACCATCTCCCCGAGTTGATCCATGTGAAAACTGTCCGTTTTTATAGACCACCTCAATTGCAACACCATCTAACTTAGGTTCGGCTACATATTCTATTGGCTCATCTATCTGTAAATTTTTTTTTACCTGTTCATCAAATTGTATTATTTCATCTTTTGACATAGCATTTGATAGAGATAACATAGGAATTGTATGATGGGTTGAGTCAAATGCTTGATTTGGAGTTGTTCCAACACGTTGTGTTGGAGAAGATTTTTGGATATATTCAGGATATTGACTTTCAAGATCTTGCAGTTCTCTTAATAGCAAGTCATATTCATAGTCTGATATTACCGGGTTTTCTTTAATATAGTAATTAACATTATGCTCTTCAATTTTTTCAATTAGAATTGATATTTTATTTTTGATATCCATCAAAAAAATAATTAATAAAGCATACTACAATAACGTTCACCTCGGTCACATAAAATAGTAAAAACAATGCCACTAGGATTGTTTTCTTCAACCCAACGTTCTGCTGCTAATATATTTGCACCAGCAGATATTCCTACAAGAAGTCCATTGTTTAATGCAAGTTCTTTGCAACGCTTTTTTGCATCTTCTGTTGATACGGTTAATATTTCATCAATTTTTTCTAGATCAACAAGAAATTGAGACCCATCACCAATACCTTGAATTCCATGAAGACCTTTTTCTCCTCCACTCATTACTGGAGACTCTGCCGGTTCAACAGCAATCATTTTTACACGAGTATCAAATTCAGAGAATCCTTTTTGTACTCCCATAATAGTCCCCCCAGTCCCTGTTCCAGAAATAAATGCAGATATATACTTTCCTATAGTTACCGAATGATTTAATAATTCTTTAAAAGTTGTTTTGTAGTGACATTCAATATTTAAAGGGTTATCAAATTGATTCAGTGAAAAATAACCTTTTTGTTCTACAATATCATCTTTTAATCTAATTGCTTCTTCAAAATCACCTTCACCAACTTCAATTAATTCTGCTCCAAACATTTTTAATAAAACTTTCCTTTCTGCTGACATATCATTAGGCATTACAATCTTAACATTATATCCTCTTTCAGCACCAATCATAGCAAGAGCTATTCCGGTATTTCCACTTGTCGCTTCAATAATTGTATCGTTTTGTTTTAATAGATTATTTTTTTCTGCATTATCTATAATCCATTTAACAGGCCTATCTTTAATAGAGCCTCCAGGATTTACTGACTCTAGTTTTGCATATATTTTATCTGATAATTGAACAAAGGGAGTATTACCAACAAAATCAGAAACTAGTCTAGAAGAGTGTTCATCTGATTTATAATCAAAAATTCTTTTTGTTTTCAAATTATCCATGAAATTATTTTCCTATATTAATTTGTTCAATCTTTCTTTTATTTTTTTGACTGTATTATAGTTACTTGTCCAGCCATCCCAATAACATGGTATGATTCCATATGTACTAGAAGTTAAAAATGCTTCATCCATACTATTTAGCTCTTCAAATTTAACAATTTTTTCCTTGCAATCATAGCCATGTTCTTGACATAATTTTAATATAAAATCACGTGTTGTTCCAGGTAGAATACCTAATGATAATGGAGGAGTTAATAAAACATTATTTTTAATAAAAAATATGTTTCTCATGGTTGCTTCAGTTACTTGTTTTTTTCTGTTTAAAAATACCGCATCAAAAGCATTATTTTTTTTTGCTAATTTAAGAGCCTTAATATTACCTGCGTAACTATTGATTTTAATAGAATTTTTAAATCGTATAATTGGAAACTCCCATTCATTTAAAAAAATAATTTTAACAGATTTACTTATTAATTTTTTAATGGGACGAATTGATATATATAAATTTGTTTTGGAGTCTAATGGGTTATTAATATCAAAAGTACTACTTATCATTAAATTAATTGCACCTGATTCTAAATTATTTTTATCAATTGTTTGATGAATTAAATTAATTAAATCTTGACTGGTTTTATTAATTTCAAATTCAAGGTAAGCAATTCCATCTTGTAGTCTTTTCATATGACTATCAATATAAAATAGATTATTTTTATTAAATTTAATTGTTTCAAAAATAGCATTTCCTCGCTGAAAGCCACCATCGTTAAATGAGATTTTAGCATCTTTAGCTTTAACAAAATTGCCATTTATATAATAGATATAATCTTTCATTATTAGAAATCTTCTAATATATTTGCTTTTTCTTTTGCTTCATTATACTCTAATTCAGAATTTGAATCCCAAACAATTCCACCCCCAACAGGGTATACTGCTTTATTATTATTAATAGTCATAGTTCTTATACAAACATTAAAATCCATATCACCATTAGGACTAATTGTACCTAAACATCCTGTATATATACCACGATTATAACTTTCAAGCTCATCAATGATTTGTATAGCTCTGTATTTAGGAGCACCAGTTATTGATCCTCCAGGAAATAGGGCTTTAAAAATATCAATTTCTTTTATATTAGAATAAGCAACACCTTGAATTTCTGATTCCATATGATGAATTGTTTCAAATGTTTTAATTTTAAATAAATTATTAACATTAACTGTTCCAAATTTAGAAATTTTGCCAATATCATTACGCAATAAATCAACAATCATTAAATGTTCTGCCTTATCTTTTTTGCTATTTGACAATAATTTGATTTGCTCTAAATCTTTCTGAGTATTATTAACACGTTTAATAGTCCCTTTAATAGGGTAGCTTGATATTAGATTAGTTTTTTTGACAAAAAACTTTTCAGGAGAAAAACTTAAGAACTGACTGTCATTTATATCTAAATAAAAGCCATATACAGGGTTTGCCTTCTGTCTTATTTGCATATACAAATCAAATGGATTTTGGTTAAAGTCAAAAATTAAAGGTTGGGTGTAATTTATTTGATAAACATCTCCATCATATAAATAAGATTTTATTTTTTCAATTTTCCCATTGTAATCATGAAGTTTTTGAAGAGATTTATCAATATTCATTAATTGTTTTTGATAATCATATTGACAATTATCCATACTAATTACATTGGAAGGCTTTCCAAACCAAAACAATGGAATAATATCATCATGTTTTTTAAATCGATGATTTGGATATAAAATATTTTTAAAGTCATAGGAAAAAAACCCAAGTGCTGAAATTTCATTATTTGTAGTTTCTAACTTCCATTGATCAATGCAATCTTGCCAAATAATCATTGGGTCACCTGATTGTAATTTATCATTAATAAATACATTTTGATTCTGGTCCATGTATATAACTTCATCAAAATTAAAAACAACTTTTTTGGCTTGATTTTGATAATCAATCAATACTTTAGGAGAACCATAGTTATTAATTAAAGAATCTAAATTGACCATTTAAAATATAGGTGTTTTATGAATTTTATTAAATGTTGTATAACTTATAGTTTTTGTTGAAGTGATAGCATAAGAGAAAACATTATTGTTTTTAATAAAATTATTGATTCCAATTTTCTTTATTTCATTTAATGAGATTTTATTTTTTATTCCATCAAGACGTTTTATAATTTTAGGTAACTCAGGTGGTGTCCATTCTAAAGTTTTAGCAAAATAATTTAATAAATTTAACATAATATCTTCATCCCAGTCTGGATTTAATATTAATTGTTTACTAATAAGATCATAATATTTACTTTGAATTTTTCCTGATTGATTAAAGAAGTTATTAGATTCAAAAAACGGATAATATTTTTGATTGATTTTTTTTTCAAATCTTTTTTTATCTATTCCTTTAAATAGTTTTACCCAGTTATAATTTTTCAAAGTATTTATCCATAATTGACAATTATTATTATATTTCTGATATTTTAACCAGGTATCATCAGAATTTAACAAAGTAAATCTACTTTCATCTTTTTCTGCTATTTCTATATTATGTAACCATAATAAAAATAGTATAGTTGAAAATGGATATTTATATTTAAAGTCATTTGATGATAAATTGACTAAAATATTTGGATTACAGGAACTATTAAAGCCTTTTGGAATTTGATTATTTATGGCAACAATATGCCCCCCAACGGCTCTTCCTTTAATAGGTAAAATATTTAAATCAACCCAGATAATTTTTTGTTTATTTTGTATTGCTTCATCAGATAACCAAAGACTATTTAAGTTGTAGTACCCAACAAGATCCCAGTTAAAAAAATGGTTTAAAAAAGATGCACAAATTAATCCATCATAATTTGAAGAAATAATGTATTTACATCCCTTTTTGTTAAGCCAAGGAAATTTTTTTATTATTTGAGTTCGCTTAATTTCCATTTTATTGTTTGTGAGTTTTAATAAATATAATAAAAAATATGTTTAAATTTAGGCAAGGTATTAAAATGAAAATTATATTATTATTATTACTATCAACAAATTTATTAGCTGATTTTTTATATCCGGGTTTTTTTGGAGAAGAATTAAAGCAATTAATTATTAATGACTATAAAACAACTTCAACATTAGGATATAATAATGCTAGAGATATTATGTATTCTGAAATTGATATTAAACCGGGCAATCAATTAACTGGAGTTTACTCAGGTTATACAATAACTCTTAATTTATCACAAGATCCAAGTACAAATGCATATGAACAAGGTATTAATTGTGAGCATACTTGGCCACAGAGTTTGGGTGCGGGTTCAGAGCCAATGAAAAGTGATATGCACCATCTTTTTCCTACCAAATCGAATGTTAATTCTTCAAGAGGGAATGATCCTTTTGAAGAAATAAATGATAATTTGACTAATAAATGGTATCGGAATGATTACTATATTGAAAGTGTACCTTTAGAATTTATTGATGAATATGCTGAAAAATATAATCCACCTAATCAAAATGATGAAAGATTTGAGCCTAGAGAAGAGCAAAAAGGAAATACGGCAAGAGCAATGGCTTATTTTTATACAATGTATTCAGATGTTGCTGATAATAATTTTTGGGGATTACAAAAAGAAACTCTTTTTAATTGGCACTTAGAAGATTATCCAGATACGGATGAACTAAATAGGACTTGGGCTATTGCTAGTTATCAACAAAATAAACCTAATCCATTTGTTATAGATAATAGTCTTATAGAGAGAATTTATTTTTGGGAAGATATTCTAAATGGTGATATTAATGTTGATCATTCTTTAGATGTATTAGATTTAGTTTATATGATTAATATTGTTATTAATCAGTCAACATATTCAAATGAGGAATTAACTATATTGGATGCAAATTTTGATAATTCATTCAATGTTCTAGATATGGTAATATTTGTAAATAATATAATTGGAGAGTAAAATAATGAAATTTATTATGTCAGTATTAATATTTAGCCTTATGTTTAATCAAAATATATCAGAAAATAGTATGACTGAAAAAAAATATATAAAAACCGATTCAGGACTTAAATATCATGATATTGAAATTGGGCAAGGAGATTTTCCTGAACCGGGAGATATTTTAAGTGTTCATTATACCGGAAAACTTGAAGATGGAACTATATTTGATAGTTCAGTACAACGAGGTCAGCCTATTGAATTTCCAGTAGGAAAAGGTCGTGTTATAAAAGGCTGGGATGAGGGTTTGTTAAGTATGAAAGTAGGAGGTAAAAGAGAGTTAATTATCCCTTCTAATTTAGCCTATGGAGAAAGGGGAGCAGGAGGTGTTATTCCTCCTAATGCAACATTAGTTTTTGAAGTTGAGTTATTAGCAATTGAAAAACCGTTTGTTGATACCGATTTTAGTTTACCAGGTACCGAAAAAACAACTCCATCAGGTTTAAGAATTATTGAGCATATTATTGGTCAGGGAGCAAAGCCTAAAGATGGAGAAAAAGCAGTTGTTCATTATACTGGAATGTTATCAAATGGACAAAAATTTGATAGCTCATACAATCGTAATAAGCCTTTTGAATTTATAGTAGGACAAGGCAGAGTAATTAAGGGTTGGGATGAGGTTATAAAATTAATGACTATGGGATCTAAATATACAGTGATTATTCCTCCAGAGCTAGGGTATGGTCAAAGAGGTGCCGGTGGGTCAATCCCTCCAAATGCGACATTAATTTTTGAGATGTACCTTGTTGATATAAAAAAATAAGATTAAACTGAATTTATTTAAAATAATCTAAATCATTCCTTTGCTGGTACTGTCTCGATTGGTTGAATTGATTTTTTAAGTCTAATACAATATTTCCATTTTGAAGAGGAATACGATTCCCAGTTTCAAATTCATAAGTCCTAATTATTCTTTTTAACTCATCTGATAAATTTGTTAGTTTTATATCAAATACTTGAAAGTTTGAATATTCAGGATATTGCTGATTCATAGTTCCTAAAACATCTATTTTTATATTTCCTAAATTTGTTGAGCCACTAAGGTTAATCTTTAATTTATTAGTTTGGTTGTAAGATATAGTAACAGTTGCTCTATTAATAGTTAGTTTATCTATTCGCGTTCCCATTCTACGAAAAAAGTCTTCAATCTGTCCGGTTATATTAAAATTAGATAAATCTAAAGTGATATTGCTTAAAGAAAATTTAGAATTAAAAAGATTAATCCGAGGTTCTCTGCCTTTAATTACATCAAAATCACATTCATAGATATCAAAGTTCAGATTTCCTAAATTAAATTCAAAATTATTTTGTGAATAGTGATTAAAAAAACTAAAGACTAAGCCTTGAATTGAAAGTTTAGATGGACCAATATGTAGTATTGCATTATCACCTTTATTATCGATAAAAAAATCTGTATCTGATGTTGATAATAGTAATTTTTTCAGATTAAAGTTAGCAGTTGTACTTCTATCATTAAAAGTAAATTCAACATTGTTATAATCAAGCTTTATCTTTCCTATTTTATACGAAAAATCTTCAGTAAAAATAAAAGTTATAAATAATAATGAATATTTCAACAAACGCATTTTAAACTCCTTTGAAAGTTTTTCTAATTAAATTAATGTGCTTAGGTGACGTACCACAACACCCGCCTACAACATTAGCACCTAAATTTATTGATTCATTAATTAAATTCAAAAAATCTTTATTAGTAGAATAATTCGTTATGATTCCATCTGGAGAAGGCTCCCCAACTCCTAAATTTGGATATAACCCCCATTTTAAAGGCCATTTTTTTTTAATTATTTTTAAGGCATTTAAAGTACGATCTAAGGGATTACAATTTAATAATAAACAATCTACGGGAAATTTTTTAATCATATTAATTGCATCTAATAATTTTTCCCCAGAACGTATTTGATTTGAGTTAAGTAAATTAAAGCTAACCCAAATTGGTATATTAAATTTTTTAATCGTTTGTAAACAAATTTTAGTTTCTATAATACTATTCATTGTTTCAAGTAAAAAAATATCTATTTTTTTATCATCAAACCATTCAGCTAATTCATAAAACTCTTTACTTGCTTTATCTTTTCCTGGGAATACTTTTGGAGTGTAGCAATCCTCTAGTGGCGCTATAGATCCTAAAAGGGGAGTTTTTTTATTACTAGCTCTTTTTGCTGATTGAATTGCTAAGTCAAAAGATTTTTTAGCTTGTCTGTACGCTTTTTTAATTGGAAGGCCTGTTTTTTTAAAGGCTCTAGGGGTCGTTCTAAACGTATTAGTGATTATATAATCACAACCAGCTTTAATGTAATTTTTATGAATTTTATATACTAGTTTTGGATTTGTTAAATTAATACTAGCAGACCATATATGGTTTGGCAGCTTTTCTCCATGTTTTATTAATTCAGTACCCATGCCGCCATCTAATATTTCTATTTTATTCATAAACGCACTAATTATCGTCCCAAATATATTTTATTCCTTTTATAGTTAATTCTCTATCTAATATATGAGAATGATTAATTTCAGGTGATAGAGTTTCTGAAAAACCACCAGTTAATATTAATGTTTCTATAGTTTCGTTAAATTCAGATTTAATTCTATTAATCATTCCATTAATTGCATCTATTCCACCAAACATTATTCCAGATTGTAAATTAGTAGTTGTATTTTTACCAATCACACTTTTGGGGAACTTAAAATCTACCTGATTTAATAAGGCTGCTCTCTTAAATAAGTATTTAGCAGAAACATCTATGCCTGGAGCAATGGCTCCCCCTATAAATTCTTTATTTTTATTAATAATATCATATGTCGTTGCTGAACCAAAATCAATAATAATAGCAGGCAGTTTATATTCTTTAATAGTTGCTTTAATGTTAGCAATTCTATCGTTACCTACTTCTTCAGCACTATCAATCTTAAGATTGATTTGACTATTTTTATGAGTTATGATAAATGGATTATATTTTTCTAGCTTTTTTGTAATTTTTGGTACGACAGAACTAATTGCAATATTTCCAAATTCAGAAAAATTTATTTTATCTAGTTCTGATACATTAGTCTCAATTCTATAAGTTTTAATCAGGTTATTTTTATTATAAAGTCCTATTACAATATTTGTATTTCCAATATCTATACAAGCTAACTTTTTCATTGAATAATTCCCGAGTGCATTATTTTTTTCTTTCCATTAATATTTAATACAGCTTCACCATTATTATTAATAGTAAGAAATTCAGCTTTTATTATTTCTTGATTTGAGTTACAAAAATTAATTTTTTTATTAATATGGTTACATAGTGACAACCACATATTAATAGTGACAGCATTATCGGAATTCAATAAATGTTCTATATTATTTAAAATATATGCAAGTAAAGGCTCTCTTTGAACTGCATAGTTAAGAATTTTTTTTAATGAAATTGCTTTATTAGTTATTTTTGAGTTCAATGTATCTTCATTAACATTAATTCCAATTCCAATAATCAAGAAGTTTTTCTTTTTTTCAATTAAAATACCTCCAATTTTAGAATCATTAAACATTATATCATTTGGCCACTTTAAACTACACTGAACTTTAGTAAACTCTTTGATTCCATTGACAATTCCAACCCCACAACATAAAGATATTATTTCAGGAATAGTAATTTTATCGTCTATTATAAATGAGAAAGTAAGGCTTTCTCCCATCGATGAATGCCAAGCATTACTTCTTCTTCCTCTTCCCTTAGTTTGTTGTTCAGCAACTAAAACCCCACCTAAATCAATTTCATTATTAGAAAACATATTCCAAATTTCATCATTTGTAGATGTCGTAGAAATTATGTGTTGAATATCTTTAGCAAGATTTTTAGTTGTTAGATTTGAACTTAGTAATGAAGTAAAAAACATTTTTAAAAATGTTCTCCATATATTTCTCTTAGAGCATCGGATATTTCTCCGAGTGTTGCCCTTTTTTTAATTGATTTAATTATATATGGAATAAGATTTTCATTATTATTCCTAGCAGCTTTTTTTAAGTCTTGTAAACTTTTATTAATTATTTCAATCTCTCTTTCTTGCTTAAACTGTTTTAATCTATGTAGTTGTTTATTAATAGAATCTTCATCTATTTTTAATTCGGGAGCACCACTTTCTTCTTTATTTCGAAACTTATTTATTCCAACTACTACTTTTTCATGTGATTCCAATGATTTTTGAAAATTATATGCTGTGTTAGAAATTTCATTTTCTTGAAATTTATTTTTTATAGCTTCAACAGCACCTCCCATTTCATCAATTTTTTTAATTATTTTAAACACTTTTTTTTCTAATGTTTCAGTTAAAGACTCAACAAAATAAGAACCAGATATAGGATCAACAATATTTGAAATACCTGACTCATAGGCTATAATTTGTTGAGTTCTAAGAGCAATTTCTGCTGATTTTTTAGTTGGTAAAGATAGAGCCTCATCTTTTGAATTTGTGTGAATTGATTGCGCCCCACCAATTACTGCAGATAGAGCCTGAATAGATGTTCTAATAATATTATTATCAGGTTGTTGTGCAGTTAATGTTGAGCCTGCTGTTTGTACATGAAATCTACACATTAAACTTTTTTTATTTGTAACCTTAAATCTATCTCGCATTATTTTTGCCCAAATTCTTCGAGCAGCCCTAAATTTTGCAATTTCTTCAAAAAAATCATTATGTCCATTAAAGAAAAAACTGATTTGTTGGCCAAAATCATTAGGATTTAATCCCTTTTTTATAGCAGCATCTACATATTCAATTGCATTTGAAAAAGTAAATGCTAATTCTTGTATAGCATTACAACCAGCTTCACGCATATGATAGCCAGAAATAGAAATAACATTCCATTTTGGCATTTCTTTTTCACAAAACTCAAAAATATCAGTTATAATTTTCATGCTTTCATCAGGAGGGTATATAAAAGTACCTCGTGCAATATATTCTTTTAAAATATCATTTTGAATGGTTCCTCTTAATTTTTTGATAGATATTTTTTTCTCCTCTGCAATAACAATTAAAAAACTTAAAAGAATAGCTGCTGTAGAATTAATTGTCATAGATATAGAAACTTTATCAAGCGGTATTTTATCTAATAATACTCTCATATCATCAATAGTACAAATAGGAACTCCGACCTTACCAACTTCTCCAGATGATAAAGGATGATCAGAATCATATCCCGTTTGAGTTGGTAAATCGAAGGCAATAGAAAGCCCATTAACACCTTTATCTAGAAGAAACTGATATCGTTGGTTACTTTCTTTTGCTGAAGAGAAACCAGCATATTGTCGCATAGTCCACTTCTTATTATTATACATATCCCTATATATTCCATGAGTGAATGGAAATTCACCAGGACGTTCTCCATAAGATGAGCCATAAAAATTTTTTAAATCAATATCAGGGGGTACTTTTTTAGACACTATTTTATATTTCTTTCTTTTTTTATTTTATGATATGCCTCAGTTACAGATTTAAATTTTTCTTGGGCAATATCTTTAAAATCTTCACCAAGGTGTGCAATTTTATCTGGATGGAATTTATTTGCCATTTTTCTATAAGCTTTTTTTATTTCTATATCTTGAGAATCAGATGATATTCCTAAAACAGAGTATGCAGATTCTAAATCATCTTTAAACATAGACTCTATAGATTTATATTCAATCTGATTAATTCCTAATTCAGCAGATATAGTTTGAATAATTTTAATTTCAGAAGGGTGTACATCACCGTCTGCTTGTGATAAGCCAAACAATATATGTATTAATTGTAATCGTGAAGGCTTATCCATTTGTGTTCTAATCTGTCTGCAAACTTGATTTAGAGAGATTTCTTGCTTTAAAATTTCTTTAAAAATTAATAATAACTTTTTTGTATTTGATATACCTGTTTGATTTACTAAAAAATGTTTTATATATTCTAATTCAGATTTTTTTTGAGCTCCATCAGCCTTCATCACGGCAGCAAATAATATTAATAATGAAGTCAAAAAATCTCCCCCCATAGTACTATTTTTTGAATATGATTTGGATTGATTATTTATTGATCCTAATGCATAGCCCAATATGCCTCCAATAGGACCCCCAATAGCCCATCCTAGTCCACCCCAAATCCATTTTTTGTAATTTCCTGACATAATTCCTTTATTATTTAGATAATTTATCTAAAATTACATTAAATATTTTTTTCAAAATAGTATAAGCATGATTAATCAACTATAGGAGACATATGGCATTTAAAATATTACTTGTTAGTATTTGTATATGTAATTTTATTTTTTGTAATGATTCACAAGTATTTAAATTGAAAAATGGAACAAAAATTAAGGGTGAAATAGTTTCAGAAAATGATTCATCTTATGAAATTGACTCTAGATTTGGATTAGTTCAAATTGATAAAAAAGATATAAAAAAAATGGAATGTAGACTGTTCTTAACAGATGGGAATATAATGGTAGGTAGTAAAATCAGTTCTTCTGATCAACAAATTATACTAGATACTGAAATGGGGGTTTTTAAAATAAAAAAAGAGGATTATTTTTTATGCTTACCAAGTATAAGAAGTGATATTTTTTTACCTTTAACAGCATTCTTATTCTTATTAATTGTAAAGTAATATTATAAAATTTTCAAGATATTACTTTTTTCTAATTCTGGATTTAAAATAATTTCTTGAAAATATTCTAACCCTTTTTTTTGATTAGTCCATAACAATTTATTTTTCGCATCATTAAAA